>JACCDY011083108.1_pt1 | contig 18158 bp, 14 predicted proteins | sample 7446391 | NCBI WGS metagenome assembly JACCDY01 (sample SAMN15323451, study PRJNA562643) | freshwater metagenome | isolation source: river surface water | place: USA:Blue River Watershed | collected 2017-08-18
CAATTTGAGAAGATTGTTTATCAATTTTTTCTGATTGCTTTTTATTTTCTTCAGTTAAGTTTTTTGTTTCTTTAATTAGATTATCAATTTTATCATCTTTACCAGATAATAAAACTTTTTGATACATAATTTGATAATCTTGATAATTTTTAAATACCTGTTCTAGTAATAAATAATATTTAGCGTACATTTTTGAATTTTTAGAACGAATTAAACATAATTTAAAGGCATATGGGGTTAATTTATATTCTTTAGCATTTCCGTTACTTCCACCGTGTTGTTTTGGTAATCTTGACTGGGAAACGTTTCCCACCCAATAATCTTCATTTTCAATAAGATATAATGAATTTAATCTAGTTTTAATATCTTTACTTGTTTTAATATTTGTTAAAACACCATATTCTTTTAATTTTTGATGTTCAACAATAAATTCACCTTCATTTTTAGTTAAATCTAAGAAATAATCCATAAATGAAATGTCAATATTAGGATAAAATTTAGCATGAATTTCTTTAAAATATTCATTTAAATCAATACGTACTTGTTTTTTACTTAAATCAGTATTAAAATCAGCAATATCACTAAATTGACTCATTATTGTTGTTAACTATATAAAACTCTTATTGTATTGTTATATACATCAATTGTTTAAATTAAATTCAATTTTAAATATTTTTAAATAATTTACAATATTCTTTATATCTTTCTTCCCAATCAAATATTGGTGCTACATGAATATTGTATTTTTTTTGAATTTCGATATTCCATTTATATAAATCTTTGTTAGGAATGTCTTTTAATTCAGGAAGCCATTTTTTAATATAATTACAATCAGGGTCAAATTTTTTAATAATGTCATTATCAATTCTCATAGTTCGTCCAGTTAATGGATTACATCCACGTTTAGCAAATCTCCTACCAGATAAATCTAAATCGGTAAACCACTGATGATTTAATTTATTCTGACTAGTATTACAATCAACTAAATAGCGACTAAAGCCAACTTGAGATCCATACTTAGAATGTAATGGATTAATTAATAAATATTTAATCCAAAACGTACCTAATATTAATCTAACTCGATTACCAATATATCCTGTTTTAATTAATTCTCTCATAGATGCGTCAACAATTAAAAATCCTGTTTTAGATTCCATTAATTTATTCCAATATTTAGAGCTATTATCCCATTTAACTCTATTAAAACGATTGTCAATCATTAAACTATATGAATTAGCATTAGGTACATATCTTAAAATACAAGCATAGTAGTCACGCCAGTATAATTGTTTTTTTATTTCTGTATTGTTTTTAATAATATAATAAAATTCACGTATAGAAACACACCCAAAATTAAGTGCCGCAGATACTTGATATGTATTAAAATCTAAGTGGTCTCGATTTTTTGAATATTCTTTATATACAGAAGTATTATTTATTTTTTTTAATGCTATTGTTCGACCACCACGCTGAGCAATAAATTTATTTTCTTTATATAATTTTTTAAAATCATTTATTGTAATTCTATTAAAATCTAAATTATCATTTTTAATATATTTTTTAAAATTATTTTTAATGGGGTTATTAACTTTTGTTTTTATAGCATTTTTGTAAAATGAACCATAAACCATATATGCTGTATTATCTTTTTTAATCATTTTATTAAATGGCATTAAAGTATGATCATGTTCACAAGTAATTACTTCAATATCATAATACTTTAATAATTGATTAATTTCAAAATCGCGTTTAATAGCATATTTAGTAAAATCTAAATTAAATCCAAAAATTAAATTATTATTAGATTTTAATTTTTTAATGATTTTTTCAATAATAACAACTGGATTTCCTTTAAAAAATATTAATTTATTATCTAATTGTTTATTTAAATCAATTAAAGATTCACACATAAATTGAACTGCATTATTTGATCTATAATATTTATTATGATCAGTAATATCAATTTGATAATTGTCAAAAATAAAAATTGGAATGATTCTATCGCATTTTTTAGATAATTCTATTAATGCTAAATTATCATAAAATCTAAGATCTTTTCTAAATATAAATATTCCTAAATTATTAGACATAATAATATTCTATATTATTTCTATATTATTGTAATAAATTTAAAATTGAATAAAATTTAGAATGTAATTAAAACAGATAGCATGTCTAATAAAGAATTAATTATTAAAGATTTAGAAAATAAATGGAATTATCATTTTTATTTAATAGATATTAATAATTATATTTATAGTATTTTAAATAAACAACAATCTAATATAATTACATATGACATATTAGATTCTAATGAAATAATTCAATCAAAAATAATTGCACTAAAACTTAAACAATATCAAATGAAAATTGGAAATATATGGCAGTATGTTCTAGGTAATTATAAAAATTATAAAGATTTAAAAATTGGAGATGAATCAGGATTAGATATAGTTTCATATAAATATAAAATAGTTGTTGAACTAAAAAATAGAACAAATACTGATAATTATTCAGCAAGAAAAACTAATTTTACAAAATTATCAAACTATAAAAAAAATAATCCAGATTTTTTATGCATTTACGGATGTATTAATGAAGATTCAAAAAATAAAACAAGTAACGGCACTATTAAAGAAATTATACATAATAATCAAAAAATTTATATATATACTGGTTACAAATTATTAAATTTAATTTTAAAAAATGATACAGATAGAATCATAAAACATTTACAAAATATTTGTTCTAATTATTTAATTTAAATTATCTAATGTGTGTTTAATATTTTTTCCTATATAATAAGCCAACTGCACCGGAACTGCATTTCCTATCTGTTTATATTGTGATGTTAATGAACCAGTAAACTGATATGAATCATCAAATGTTTGTATTCTAGCAGATTCTCTAATTGACAATGGGCGCTCATATAAAGGATGACATCTTTCAGTTTGTTTTTGTGATGGACTACATAATATTGTTAATGATGGAGAATCCATAGATAATCTTTTTAAAATTCCAGTTTTTCCACCGCCAGAATAATAACTTTTGCCTAAATATTCTTTTTGTTCTTCAATAGTTAATGAAGTCCAATTGCCACCTTGTGGTATTTTTTTAAATAATTTTATTTTTTTTTCATTATATTTAGCACACGGCGAATCTGGTACATTATTTAATACATCTTTTAAATTAATATGTGGTTTAATTATATCTGGATATGCATATGTAATATTATATTTAGAAAGAATACCAATAATTATTAACCTTTCTCTTTTTTGAGGGACTTGAAAGTCATATGCATTTAAAATTTTAAATGTGACATTATATAATGTATTTAAATTATTTAATATTTCTTTTAACGTATCTCCGTTATTGTGAGTTAATAATCCTTTAACATTTTCAACAAGAAACATTCTTGGCTGTATTTTTATAATAATATTTATAAAATCTAAAATAAGATTTCCTCTAGAATCATTTAATCCATTTTTTTTACCTGCATACGAAAAACTTTGACATGGCACGCCTCCAGCAATTAAATCAATAGAATCATATTCTTTAATTATACTATCAATATCAATATTATTCATATCACAACATTTTATTGTAATATTTGGGTGGTTTAATTTAAGTGTATTACAGGCATCTTTGTTATTATCATTTAATAATAATGGTATTAATCCTGCTTTAATAAGACCACAAGATAACCCACCTGCTCCGGCACAAAATTCAATAAAATTATACATTATTTATGTTAATTTTATTGATAATAGTACTATTTATATTATTACATTCAATTTTAAATTTAAAATTGAATATATTTTAGAATAAATAACAATTATATTAATGCCATTAAAATGAATTTTACCATAGATGAATCAAATACTGAATTATTAAATTATCTAAATAAAATTGAAGATAAAAATTTATTTATCAATAAAATATTAAATATTGGATTTAAAAATTATCAAAGTACTTGTAGTAATAGTACTTGTAGTAATGGTACTTATTTAGAAAATAATAATTTGTCAGTAGTAAATGCTTTTAATGAACAATTTGATAATCTAAAATTATTAATCAATGAAATAAAATTAGAACAACAAAATAATCAACTACAATTAAATACAAATAATACAAAAGGTAATATAGGAGAACAATTAATATATGATTTCTTCAAAAAAAATAAGTATAATATTGAAGATACATCACATGTAGCACACTCTGGTGATTTAAAATTATATTTAGAAGAAATTAATGAAAATGTACTAATAGAAATTAAAAATTATAAAAATACAGTAGATCAAAAGCAAATTGATAAATTTTATTATGATTTAAATTATACAGGTATAAAATTAGGAATATTTATATCATTACATTCTAAAATTGTAAATATTAAATATCCAATTGAATGGAAATCAAATGATAATGAGATATTAATTTTTATTTCTGAATGTAAAGAAGAGTATTTATATTTAGCAATATATTCATTAATATTATTATTTAAAAATAAAAATTATAAAACAAATTTACAGTTAATAAAAGATACTGAATTATTTAACGATATTAAACATCTAACTACCCAAAAAGACTCAATTAATAAAATTAAACAAGAAATATTATTAATTCATGAAAATAATACTAAATCATTACTAACATTATATAATAATTTATGTATATTTGATAATAATTTTAATTATACATTAAATAAAATATATAACAAATTAGAAAATAAAATTAATAAAAATATTAATGAAATTCAATTAAATATCAATAAATTAAATTATAATTATAAAAATTTATTAGAATTATTTATTTCTGACTTACAAAATAAATATAATTTAGAATTAATAGATAATAAAAAAATATTAATTAATGATAAAGAAAATATATATAAGGGAGAATTTAAATTATTAAAAACAACTATTAATTTAATATTAGATTCTGGATTAGAAATAAAAAATATTAATTTAGAATCATGGGAAACTATTAAAAAATTATTAAATTGTTAATTATAAAAAATTGAATATATTTTTTTATAATTATAATACGACTACATGATGTTCAATCTAAATCAACTTAACGAGGATAACACTCGTGCTCGATTTATTTCAAACTCAATTTATTTCAGAATTAGTACATTTTTCTTAAATAATACTGATGCACAAAGATTTATTAGATATTTAAGTGATGATTTTGTAGTTTTTGGTTCGATTTTATTTGATCGACATAATGCCAATGCAAACGATTTAGATATTATGATTAACGATCATAATAACAGGTCAAAAGCTAAAATATTAAGATTTATCACATTTTTATTTGCAAATGGTTATGAACTAATTAAAACATCTGATATGTATGGAACCATGTTAGGAGTTCAAGTCTCAAAATTTAAGAATTTACAACTAAACAAATCGATTGATTTGGTATTTATTAGCGAAACTCCAGTTTACTATCTAAAAAAAAATGTTGATTTTCAGATATGCTCTGGAGTATTTAATGGAATGTTTATTGAAACAGCATCATTTATTAAAGAAGATGACATTATTATTTCTCCTATTTATGGAGATACAGAAGATTTAGATATTGATAAAATGAAAAATGATTTTAACATCGAAAGGCTTGCTAAGTATTTACAAAAAGGATTTTATTTTACATATCAGGGAGAATATATTCCACAATTTACACGCGGAGAATATGAACAATTATATGAATACATTCAAGATTTAAAACATAAAAAACAATTAAGATCTCAAGAAAACACAGGTGAGTGTTAATTGTTATTTATTTTTTTATAAAATAATATTATACAGAATTAATTAATATTAGTAATACAATTAATAAATTCATTATTTAATTTATGATTTAAAATATTACTATAATAGATAATATATTATTTTTAATTTAGAAAATAAAATTTGATGTCATCTACAAGTATATTTACAGAAAATGGTGATGAAATACCATTATTTTCTAAACATTATTCATATTTTTTAAATAAAAGTATTATTTTATATGGCTCAAGCGGGAGTGGTAAATCAATGATTATGAGAGATATATTATATATTCTAAAAGATCATATACCAAATATATTAGTAATAGCACCGACTAATCATTTAAATGGTTCGTTTGATGATATAATACCGCCCCAATTAATATTCCCTGATGTAACTGAAGAATTAATACAAAACATATTTAAAAGACAAAAAACTGTAGTTAAATTATATAATATGGTGAATGATTTTAATAGATTATCAATAATATATAATAAATTAGCACAACAAAATGATATACAAATAAAAAATAAAATAATTCAAAGTTATATACAAATAAAATCAAAATATCAACAAAATGATGATCTAAATATTGTAGAAAAAAAAATTAAATTAAAAGAGTTAGATGATTTACATAAAAAGAGTTTAACTGAATTTTATAAGAAAGTAATAAATAGATACCGAACAACGATTATAACTAATCAATCAATTCAAAAAAGATTTGATGATATAGAATTTAAAATAATAAAATGTATCAATATAAATCCAAATTTTTTATTAATATTAGATGATTGTGCTTATAATGCAAATACGTGGAGTAAATATAGTGAAATAAAAGAAATATTTATGAATGGAAGACATCATAAAATTACATTTATGATTTCATTTCAAGATGATAAATTATTAGATTCCGGATTGCGAAAAAATGCATTTATTAATATATTTACAACTGAAATAGTTTGTAATGCATTTTTTCAAAGATCTGCTAATAATTTTACAAAACAAGAAAAAAATAAAATGGCTGAGTTAGCACATCTTATTTTTAATGATGAAAAATTAAAAGAGAAAAATTATAAAAAGTTAGTATATATTAAAGATAAAAGTCCAAGTGTATATTATATATTAGCAGATTATATAGAAGATTTTAAATTTGGTTCAAACTTTTTACATAATTTATGCGATAAAGTAAAGAAAAAAACAGATGCTGATGAAGAGTCATTTAATAAAGAAATTAATAGTTTATTAAGTAATTTTTAGTTAATTCTTTTTGTTGTTTTGTATAAATAGCCACTGATAAAAGAATTAATAGATTTTCTGTAGTTGTCCAATCAATACATTCATCAGTAATACTAATCCCATATTCTAAATTAGAAGATAATGGTTGATTTCCACTTTTTAAATTAGATTCTATCATCAAGCCTTTAATTTTATTATAATCAGTTTTAATTAAATCAATTAAATAACAAATTACATTAATTTGATTTTTATATTTTTTTTGAGAATTACCATGAGAACAATCAATAATAATATTTGTTGATAAATTATTATTATATAAAATATTAAATGTTGTATCTATAAATGATTTATGATAATTTGTTCCATTATTAGAACCTCTTAATATAATATGTGTATATGGATTTCCAGTTGTTTTAATTATAGAAGCCAATCCATTTGAATTAACACCTAAAAATTTATGTGAATGTGCTGATGATTTAATAGCATCAATTGCCACTTGAATATCGCCATTTGTTGAATTTTTAAACCCAACTGGCATTGATAATCCAGAGACTAACTCTCTATGCAATTGCGATTCTGTTGTTCTAGCACCTATTGCACCCCAACTAATTAGATCTGAAATATATTGAGGAGATATTGTATCTAGAAATTCAATAGCAGTAGGAATACCTAATTCATTAATATCAATTAATAATTTTCTTGCTATTTTTAGTCCTTTATTAATATTAAATGAATTGTTTAAATCAGGGTCATTTATTAATCCTTTCCAACCAATAGTAGTTCTGGGTTTTTCAAAATATGTTCTCATTACTATAAATAATGAATTATTTAATTTAATACTAAGATCTCTTAGTTTTTTTGCATATTCGTATGCCGATACTGGATCATGTATTGAACATGGACCAACAATAATTAACATTCTAGAATCATCACCTTTTAATATATTTTTAATAATTTCTCTAGACATTAACACATTTTGTAAAGCAGTATCAGTAATCGGTAGTTCATCGATCAAACATTCTGGAGATATTAAAGGTTTAATTTCAGTAACGTTGGTATTACTAATATAATTCATTTTATTAGTAATATATATAATTAATCTTTAATTAATAAAAAAAATTGAATAAAATAATATTGTTTATAAAATAATAAATAAAATGACACATTACTGGAAAAATATACCAGAACATTTAATTGAACATATATTAGATTATACTTATTCAAAAGACAATATTATAAATTATTTTAAAAATAATATAGCACCATTAATTGATACAACATTTATTAAAATTGATAATGGATGTTCATATTGCCATTTAAAGTATTTTTATAAAAATAAAATTAAGAAATGTTATTATCATAAATATATAAAACCACATTATAATAATAGTATAATAGAAAATCCAAAATTTTTATCATTATATAATTTACCAAATACTGAATTATACTATGACATTGGAAAATTATTTTTAGCAATTAATGACGTAACAAGATTTAAAAAAATAATTACTAACCTTAAACCTTTTCAAGACCATGTTTTAAGTGATATAAATCGAGAAATTATTTTTAATAAATTTGCTCTAGAATAAATTACCACTAATTTGCAAGTTTTCTTGTTTTTCATTGTAGATTATCTACATGTCTTAGATTTATTATTACAACCTGCTCTAAATTGTTCAAAATAATTTAATACATCATTAAATGGAGGGGTAGGAATAGTAAATAAAATATCTTTTTCTAATTTTTCAAATAAGCATTTATATTGTGTCTTATTAATTTTTTTTTCTTTATATTTTAATAATATCTTTGCATGTTCTACTTTAAAACACTCATTTTCTTGTTTTATTAATTTCTTATTAACCTTATCTTTTAATTTATATAACCAAAAGAATAATCTAATTCTACCAGATAAATATGAATCTATTGGCATTTCTTTAATAAATTGTTTATATGAATCTCTACAATAGACGCATGGCATTACATAACCTAATGACATAAATAAATTTTTAAATTCCTTTTTAATTCTTAAATGGTTTGTATTTTTTAAATCTATCTTTTCAGGATATGTACCTAATACAGATGTAAATAAGAAATTCCATGCTGATGGACCCCAAAAAGTTGTTCTCATACCTGCTGTTGATGTATATTTATTTTCTGCTATTTTATTCATGATGTTATTTATTTTCTAATTAATCGTATTTTAATTATATTAAATAAATTTATATTTTTATTTTATAATTATAAATCAATTCTATAAATTGATTTTTCATCTATACTACCCCATGCAAATTCACCATTTAATACCCTATTTCTTCTAACTTCATCATTAGGAAAGAATAAATCAGCCCTAATATGATTTTTAATGTTAACATTTTTTCCGTTTATATTTAATTTTTTTAAATATAAATCTCTATTTGAAGAATCATTTAAAAAATGTATAAATATAGATTTGTCTTTAGTTGCTATTGTAAATGTTGTTCCTGTTTTACGTATAATATGAGCATTCATTAATAAATTATTAGATGAATCTGTTATTTTAAGTTCTTCATCTCCATTTTTGCTTTCAAAAGTTAATGTTATTGTATTAGATTCTGTTTTAGATTCACTATTACTAGTATTTGACTTAGTATCTGTATCTTCATAAAAAAATACATAATATAATAAAAATGCTAATAGTAGTAATATAAAAAATTTATATTTATCCCAAAATGTTGGTTCTACTGGATAATACGGATCATAATATGGATCATAGTAAGGATCATAATATGGATTATTATTTAAATTTTCCATTTTAATTTAATTATTAAAAATAATTAATAAAAAATTATATTACTATTGGTATATTTAAATGTTTATTTTTTAATTTAGTGATAAATAATAAACATTTAAATAAATAGCGTATATATAAGAAATATATGAATATTTGATAATTTTAATTTAAAATTGAATTAAAATTATCATAAGTAATATACTACTAGTTTAGTGTAAGCATTGTAATTTTATTAGTTTTAATAAAATGCAAAGTGAGTTTATTCCTACATCTGAATTAAATAAAGTTAAATTTTATGTTTTAGATGAAGAAGAAAATGATGTTGAAGCATCAGTAGAAATTAAAAGTAAAGAATTATTTCGTAATAACTCAGTAGTTAAATATGGTATTTATGATAATAAAATGGGTACCACTGATCATTCATATATATGCCATACGTGTTTTCAAGATAAAACATTATGTAGTGGACATTTTGGTAAAATAGTATTACCATACCCAGTAATTTCACCATTATTTAAAAAAGAAGTATTAAAATGGTTAAAAATTATTTGTTTTGAATGTGGGTATCCAATTTTAAAAATTAAAAATGCAAGTTCAATTCCTAAATCTCAATTATTAAATGAATATGTTAAGTTTTCAAGATCAAATACTCAAAAGAATATCAAATGTATTAATTGTAATAGCACACATCCTGTGGTACAAAAAGATCCTAAAGATCATCTAAAAATTTATGTAAAATACGGAGATGAAGAAAAAAGAATTTATAATACTGAAATTGAAAATATATTTTCAAAGATTAAAGATTCGACAGTATTAGAATTAGGAAAAGAAATTTCTTCACATCCAAAAAAATTCTTATTAAGAGTTATTCGAGCGCCTCCAGTTACTATTCGTCCAGATATTAAAAAAATTAAGGGTGGAAGATCAAATAATAATGATCTTACTACTATTTTAAAAAATATTGTTAATTTACTTGATAAATTACCATCTGTTTTAGACGAGGAAGCAATTATAAAAAATATAATTCAGTTAGATAATATTGAAATGCATTATTATAATTTAATCAAAGATATTCCATCTAGTAATATTAATAAATTACAAACAAACACAGGTAGTTCATTAATGTCTATTTCATCTAGATTTCCAAAAAAATCAGGTAGAATTAGAAAAAATATTCTAGGTAAAAGAACTACTTATATGGGTCGTTCAGTAATTACTGGAGATAATAGTATCAAAATTAATGAAGTAGGAGTTCCAATCTCTATTGCAAAAAATATTCAAATCCCTGAAACTGTACAATATTATAATAGAGATAGATTAATGATTTATTTTACTAATAAAGATAAAAAATATCCGGGCTGTTCTAAAATTATTAAAAAAATTAATGGTGCTGAATATTACGTTGGAGCAATTAATGATGATTTTATTTTAGAAGATGGAGATATTATTTATCGCGATATTATCGAAGGTGATTATGTTGCAATGAATCGTGCTCCATCTTTATTATACAGTTCTATTAGTGGACATACTGTTAAAATTATGGATAAGGGTGATACTTTACGTTTATCTGTTAATGTTGCTGATACAATGTATGGCGGTGATTTTGATGGTGATGCTATGATGATTATTTTTCCTCATACTATTTTAGCAAGAAATGAATGTAATTTATTATCTGGAGTTGAAAGATGGGGAATTTCATTAAAAAATGGATCGCCATCTATCGGTGTTTATCATGATGGTTTAATTGGTATTTTTGAATTTACAAAAGATAATATTACAATTAATAAATTTAATTCAATGAGATTATTAAGTCAAAATACTATTAAAAATGAAAATTTATTATTTAATGACAATCAATATAACAGCAAAGATTTAGTAAGTAAATTACTACCTCCAGTAAATTTTAACAAGAAAGCGGGATTTTATAATCCTGATTATGTTGATTTTATTAAATATAATTTAAATGAAATTAAAGTAGAAATCTCACGTGGTAAATTAATAAAAGGTAGACTTGATAAAAAGTCTATTGGTCAAGGTGTTGATGGATCATTATTTCATATTATTCATAATGAATATGGTAGTGATGTTGCTTTTGATATGATTTATAATTTACAACAAATGACTACTATTTATTTAATGCATCATGGTTCTACAATTACTTATGATGATATTACAATTAGTAAAAAAGCATTACAAAAGGTACATGAACAGACTGCATCTATTTTATATGAATCAAAACAAATTTATAATAATCTTATTCAAGGTAAAATTATTCCTCCATTAGGAATGAAAGTAAAAGACTTTTATGAACAACAACAATTATCTATCTTAAATTTAGGTGATGATTTTTTAAAGCCTGTATTTGAAGATATTAATACTGAAGATAATAATTTATTTAAATTAATTTCATCAGGTTCTAAAGGCAAATTTACTAATTTATTACAAATCAGTTCATCTATTGGTCAAACTTCTATTGGAGGTGAACGAATGTATAAATTATTTGATTATGAACGAACATGTCCATATTATCCTAGATTTGATGATTCCCCACAAAATCGTGGATTTGTTACTGAATCTTATACATCAGGTGTTGATATGCTATCATTTATCTTTCAATCTATGGAAGCGAGATATAGTATTATTAATAAAGCATTATCAACAAGTATTACTGGTGAACAAAATAGAAAAAGTATTAAAAATTTAGAGTCATTATATATTGACAATTTACGTAAAGTTGTTAAAAATAGAAATATTGTTCAATTTATTTATGGAAGTGATGGAGTTGATACAAGAAAAAATGAAAATGTTAAATTCAATACAATTACAATGTCTATAAATGATTTTGAACAAAAATATAAATGCACTTTTAAAGATATTGATCCAATTTATCATAATAAAAATATTCAATCATTATTAGATAGTGAATATAAACAATTATTAGATGATAGAAATCTTTATCGTTCAATTTATCTTAAAATTGAAAAACAAAATAATAAAAACAAATTATTATCTGATATGAAAAAATTACCAGTTAATATTCATCGCATTATTGAAGATGTCACATATAATTTTAGTGATATTATTAAAAAAGAAAAAACTAAATTAAACCCTTCAATAATTTTAGATAAAATTAATAATTTATGTAATCAAATTATGTATTGTCATTATAATGAAATGCAATATCATAAAAAAATGAAAATTCCTGAACATATTTATTCATCATTTACATTAATTAGAATTTTAATTAGATCATATTTATTTGTAAAAAATATTATTTCACTTAATATTAATTATTCTATCTTGGATTTGATTATTAGTCGTATTTTAAATACATATCATAAATCTTTAATTGATTATGGCTGTCCAATTGGTATTATTACGGCACAATCGATTTCAGAACCGATGACTCAATATGTTTTAGATAGTCACCATCGAACAGGTGCATCGGGAACTAAAACTGATTTCTTAGTTAGAATGAAGGAAATTCTTGGTGCTAAAGAAACATCTAAAATGAAATCACCGAGTATGTTATTATATGTTAAAGAAGAATATAAGTTTAATAAATTTAAAATTCAAGAGATTGCTAATCATATTGAAATGATGGCATTAAAAACATTTTTAAATGGTTATCAAATCTTCTTTGAAGATTATAAACAAATTTTACATCCTGATTATATTCATGAATTAAAAATTATTGAAATATTTGAAAAACACAATCCTAATGTTAGAATTCCAAATGATTTAATTAAATGGTGTATTCGTTTAGATTTTAATAAAGAAAAATTAATTGAAAAAAATATGAAATTTGAATCAATTTGTTATAAATTAAAAGAATTATTTCCATTCTTATTTATCATCCATACTGCAGAAAATGCTGACAATATATTTATTCGATTGTATATTAAAAGCAATTTTTATAAAAAAAGTGGAGAAATTACTTTAGATATTATTGATTCATTTGTTAATGATTCTTTATTAAATTGTATTTTACGTGGTATTGATAATATTTATTCAACTAATACTAATAACAAAATTGCTAGAACAGTTATTAAAGAAGATGATTCTATTGAAAAAAATAATGAATTTGTTATTTATACTGATGGTACTAATTTAGAAGAAATTTTTCAAAATCCATATATTGATCCTTATTTATCGCAATCTGATAGTATTTTAGAGATTTATGAATTGTTAGGTGTTGAGGCGGCACGAAATAAAATTATTATTGAATTAATGAATATGATGCCTGCCGCCGATAATAAACATTATATGACATATGCCGACTCAATGACATTAACAGGTAGAATATCTGCTATCGATAAATCTGGTATTGAAGAAAGAGAATCGAATAATATCTTACTAAATTTAGCATTTAGTCACCCAATTCAAGGTTTAGAAAATGCTTCTATCAATTCACTAGAATCAACATGTTCAAGTGGATTAAGTGCACCATTAATGGTTGGACAAATGCCTAAATACGGTAGTAGTTATAATACTATTTGTATTAATGAAGATTTTATCAAAGATAATTTAGTCGATCTAAATAATCAATTAAATGATTTATAAATAAATTATTATTTATTATTATTATTTTTTTAATTTTATTTAAAAATGTTTTACTATTTATAATTATAATTTAATAAAATTATAATAAATATATTATAGTCTACTTAATAAGTTATTAATTATGATTAGTTATTTGCCATTAGATAATAATTCTATATTTTCTAATTTTAAAAAACATATATATTCTTTATCTAAAAATTTTTCTATTGAAATTTTACCTAATTCAACATACGAATATGATCATGGATTTTATTTTAATACGTCTAATTCTATTTATATAACATTACATAAAGATTATCAACAATGTTTAAACATCGATTCAGTCAATCAGATAATTGAATTTAATAATTTAAATAATGTTAAATTTAAACTATCAAATAATACTACTAATCCTATTTTAATTCCTGCATATTTTCCAATTATTCTTTTAAGTGATAAAAAAATAAAAATTAAAAATGTAGTAGTTGAACCAGTTGCTGAACCGGTTGCTGAATCAGTTGTTGAACCAGTAGTTGAATCGGTAGTTGAGTCAGTTGCTGAACTTGTAGTTGAACCAGTAGTTGAATCGGTAGTTGAGTCAGTTGCTGAACTTGTAGTTGAGTCAGTTGCTGAACCTGTAGTTGAGTCAGTTGCTGAACCTGTAGTTGAGTCAGTAGTTGAACCTGTAGTTGAGTCAGTTGCTGAACCTGTAGTTGAGTCAGTAGTTGAACCTGTAGTTGAGTCAGTAGTTGAACCTGTAGTTGAGTCAGTAGTTGAACCTGTAGTTGAGTCAGTAGCTGAACCTGTAAATCCCGTCGTTGAATCTGTAGTTGAATCTGTTGTCGAATCTGTAGTTAAATCTGTAGTTGAACAAGTAATTGAACCAGTAGTTGAGCAAGTAGTTGAACCAGTAGTTGAACCAGTAGTTGAACCAGTAGTTGAACCAGTAGTTGAACCAGTAGTTGAACCAGTTGCTGAACAAGTAGTTGAACAAAAAAATACAACAACTAAACGAAAATATATACGTAAGAAAAAATAAATTCAAAGTTTTTCATAATTTAATGTTATTCCAGATATTCCTAAATCATTAATTTCATTTTGAAAATCAGAGTAGTATTCTGATTTTTTTTTATCAAAAATATTTTTTATTTCACAATTTGGATAGCCAATATAATTTTTAGGCGGTAAATTATCTAAATTTTTATTATTATCTACTAAATTCTTAAAATTTAGTAGATATTGTAAATAGTTATCCGGATAATTTTTAATTCCATTAGTATTTAATGAATAATTAAAAACAGAATTACTAAAATTTTCAGATTTATTATAGTTATCGGGATAATTAAAATACATATATTGAATAATATTTACAATTGCATTTAATGAATTATAATAAGATAAATTAATATTTTTTTTATTATCATCATTTTCTAAATAATAATTAGTTAAAAAATACATTAAATTATAATTATAATTAGTTACCGGAATATAATTTTTTATACTTGCATCATATAACAAATTAATACTAACTAGATTACCATATAAATTATAAATTTTAAAATCAATATTATTATCTAAAATTCCATTAACATAATTTGGTATTAAATCTAAAATACCACTTAAACTTTTTATATTAGAAATAGTAATTGAACTTTTTAATAATTTAATTAATTCATTAATACCTCCAAGTTTTTTATTGCTATTTGAATTAATTAAAACAATTGATGAACAATCATATAATTCAAAAGTTATTTTGTTTGATTTATGTGTATATTTACTATGTATTTCTATTTTTTTATATTCTTCTTTAATATATTCTTTATCATTATTTGTCAACGGTAGAATATTAATAAATTTATCATATAATCTTTTAAATTCTTGATATATAAAATTATATGCCAATTCACCATGAAAAACAAAATTAGATTGTAAATTATAAATGATATTATCGTTTATAATGTGTTTATTAAAATAATCATTTGGAATGTTATCTATAGAATTATAACTATTATTAATATTTTTTTTTGTATCTATTATGTTAATTTTATAAAATATTAAATTATTTAAATCAAATATAATTTTTTTTTTATTTAATGAATTTAGAAAAATGCTATTATTTTCTAAATTATAATATTTTTCTAACATTGATAATCTTTCAACATCTTTTTTAAATCTATTTAATATATTATAAGAAGGTCCAGTTATTTTATATAAAAAACTTAATGACAAATATTGATTTATCTTTTGAAAATTTGGATGAACAAACTTAAAATTTTTATACTCTAAATACGGAATTTTATTATATATATTTTCGGGCACAAATGTAGAATCAAATAATGTAAATCCTAATAATTGAACACGTACAGTTGTTTGGTGAATAGCGGGCACAATACTTATATTTTCATATTTAAGATTGCATAATATTTTTCCTATGTTATTAGCATGATGTATATTATTTGGTGAAATAATATCAAAATCTGGAACTTGATATAAATCATTATATAAACTATCATTATGTTTTTTTAATCCATAATCAATGGCAGTACCTCCAACAATTAATAGTTTATTATCTATAATATATTCTTTTATTATATCTAAAGCTTTTTGAATTTTATCTTTTAAAAAATTATGAGAATATAATATAAATTCATCTTTAATTTCTTCATTATTATTATTTAAATTAATTAAGACCATTTTATTTAATTTATTTCTACTTATATTATATTTTAATTTAAAGATTAAAATATATTTTAATTAAAAATTCATTATTTAAAATTGAATTTTTTTATTGTAAAATAAAAAAATATCGTTTTAATGGATTCATTTGAATTATGCGATGATGATATTTTTAATGAATTTTTCAACAACCCATTAAATAATTCAATTGATGGTATTAATAAATGTTATTCAGAATCAGAAAAAATTAATGAATATAAAAATTGTGATGATTGTAATATTCAAATGCAACCAAATATTAATAATACTTTAACTTGTCCATCGTGTGGTTTTATAAAAACAGTAATTATTGAAAATTTAGAATATGAACCTAGTATGTGTGGCTATAATACTAACGAAAATTATCATATTCCAATTAAATATGTAGGTAAAAATTCATTTCAATATCAAAAATTTTTAAGAAATAATACATCAGAATATAGTATAATTCAAGAAACAACATTAAAAAAATTATTAGATAGACTAAATTATCAATCACAAGATTTTGTCATTCCAAAAAATATTATTAGTAGCGTTCTTAATCAATATAAAAAAATTAGAAATACTTCTAAAATTCATAGAGGTGAAATATTAAAAGGTATTTTAGGATCACTTATTTATTATGAATGTTTAAAAGAAGGTATAATTCGTAAACCTAAAGAATTAGCCAAATGGTATTCTATTTCAGAAAATAATCTTAGTAAAGGTGATAAAATTTTAAGAGAATTAGAAGAAGAAGGTATTATAGAATTGCCAATTAATAAAGATTTTGATGTTGAATATATTTCTTCATATTTAAAAAGAATTGATTTAGATTTAAAATATGAAGATTTCTTATTAGAATTATTAAATAAAATTAATGATTTAAAAATCGGCAATCCTAATGCTAGACTATCTACTAAAACGGCTGCGCTAATATTCTTATTAGTAATTTCAAAATCTTATCCAATTACATGTGAAAATATTTCAAAAGAATTTGATATTTCTGTATCTACATTTAAAAATTTTTATATGGAAATTTTTAAGAATAAAGACAAATTAACTCCAATATTTGTAAAATATAATATCAGTCTACCTGATAAAATTCCAAGAAAAACTCGCAGTAATAAAAAAAAATCTAATTAATA
>JACCDY010107240.1_pt1 | contig 18157 bp, 23 predicted proteins | sample 7446391 | NCBI WGS metagenome assembly JACCDY01 (sample SAMN15323451, study PRJNA562643) | freshwater metagenome | isolation source: river surface water | place: USA:Blue River Watershed | collected 2017-08-18
CACCCTGGCCGGCAACAGCCTGAGCATGGCCTACGGCAACTTTGCCCAAGGCTATGTGGTGGTCAACCGCAGCGGCACCGTCGTCATCCGCGACAACATCACAGCCAAGGGCAAGACCAAGTTCAACTTCCGCCGCCGCTTCGGTGGTGGCGTGCAGAACTTCGAGGCCATCAAGCTCATGAAGTTCATGGCCTGATCACCGCATCCTGAACCATCACCCCTGACGCCGCTGGCCAACCCCAGCGGCGTCTTGCCATCCAACCCTTCACCACACCACAGGAATCAACATGAAAGACCTCATGAACAAGATCCACGTCTTGCGTGCGATCAGCCCCGTCAGCGTTGGCGACAACACCGCCCAAGTCAGCCAGGTCATCGACCGCAGCGGTTTCGAGTCTCTGACCTTTGCCATCGCCACCGGCTCTCTGGCCGATGCCGACGCCACCTTCACCGTGTTGGTTGAGGACGGTGATGCCGCCAACCTGAGCGACGCCGCCGCCGTGGCCGATGCCGAGCTGCTTGGCACCGAGGCACTGGCCGGCTTCGCCTTCGGCGATGACGATGAAACCCGCAAGATCGGCTACATCGGCAACAAGCGCTACGTGCGCCTGACCGTCACCCCAGTCAACAACGCCGCCGCCGCTGTCATTGCCGCCGTGGCCGTACTGGGCCACCCACAGCTGGTGCCCACCGCCAACCCGCCGGTCTGATCACCGCCGCGCGTTGCGTGAAGCGCCTTGTCCGCAGGGCGCTTTGCACAGCCCGAGACCACCATGTCCTACAAACTCATCACACCACCCTCAGCAGAACCCCTCACGCTGGACGAGGCACGCCTGCATCTGCGCGTGGACGGCACCGATGAAAACGGCTACATCACCGCACTCATCGTCGTCGCCCGCATGGCAGCAGAGGCCGCCACTGGCCGCGCTCTCATGCCTCAAACCTGGGAATACGCTGACGATGACTTTGATGACGAAATCGTTTTGGCCCAACCGCCAGTGGTGGGCATCGTCAGCTTCAGCTACATCGACTATGCCGGGGCCTCGGCCTCACTCGGCCAGGCCGATTACGTGCTGGACGACTATGAAACACCGCCACGCCTGAAGCCCGCCTACCTCAAATGCTGGCCGATTGCACGCAACGAACCCAACAGCGTCAAAGTGCGCTACACCACCGGCTACGCCAACGCCGCCGCCGTGCCCGCATCCATCAAGCAATGGATGCTGCTGGCCATTGGCGACATGCATGCTCGCCGCGAACGCAGCTCAGACAAACCGGCTGTCGCCCAAGGCTTTGCCGACTCTTTGCTTGAGCCCTACAAGGTGTACGGCGTATGAACGCGGGCGGACTCAATCAACGCGTGCGCCTGGAGGCGCAAACCGCCACCCAGGGCAGCGCTGGCGGCGTGCAAAAGGCCTGGGTTGAAGTGGCCACAGTGTGGGCCGCCATCCGGCACTTCAACGGCGGCGAGCGTCGCGCCACCATTGCTGCCGGCGGTGAGGTAGCAGTGGCCCGCACCGAGATCACGATCCGCTACCGCCCAAGCGTCACTGCAAAAATGCGCGCCGTCCACCAGCGCGTGGTTTACAACATCGTGCACGTGAACAACTGGATGCAGCGCAACGAATCGCTGGTGCTCACGTGCGACACAGGGGCCAACGATGGCTGAAGTCAAAGGCCTGGCCGAGCTGAGCCAGAAATTCCAATCCCTCGGCCGCGACATGGAAAAGCGCACCGCCCGCCTGGTGGTGGCCGCAGCCGGTCGCGTGCTGAAAACCGCCGCCATCGCCAACGCCCGCGCCAATGGCTCGGTGATCTCCGGGGCGCTGATCAAAAACATCGTGTTCAAGCACGAGCGGCAAGCACCTGCCGGCACAGCCCAGGTGAACCTGGGCGTGCGCCACGGTGCCAAAGGCCAAAGCAAAAAGCAGCGCGCCGTGAACAAGCGACTGCGGGTGGTGGGCGGACGGGTGATGGTGGAATACATCAACAACCCGTTCTATTTCCGCTGGGTGGAGCGGGGCCACAAGATTGTGCCGCGCGCCAAAGGTGAGGCTGGCTTCACCGTCACTACCTATCGGCAGGCCTTACGCAACGGCAAGGTGGTGACGCGAACCAAAAAGCGCAGCACTGCCGGGCTGCGCGCCCGCCGAGCCGCCGCCACGGGTGCCGCGCCTGCCAAGCCATTCCTGGAACCCGCATTGCGCGACAACCAGCAAGCGGTGATCGACGCGATGGCGCAGCGCCTGGCCAAAGAGCTGCAAAAACTGGGGGTGGCATGAGCATCTACCACGACCTTCTGGCCGCGCTGAAGACCGCGTTGCCCAACACCTGGGCGGTTGAGTTGCCCGAGCGCCCCACGTGGCCGGCTGCGGTGTTTAACGTGGAAAGCCTGCCCGAAGACGGCTGGGTGGCCGGCGTGGCTTACGTGCGCCACACGGTCAATCTGGTGGTGCTGGACCTTGATCTGGACGCGCTGGAGGCATTGCTGCCCATCGGTGCAGGCGGTGCCTTTCGCTCCGCGCTGGAGGCCCTGGATGCCTACCAATTTGAAGAATCCGCGGGTGACGCGGCATACGAGCCGGACCCCAAGGTGTACGGCCGATCCCTGGTGGTGCAACTGCGAACGATGCACCTGACTTGACCTAACGGAGAACCCACTGATGAAGACACCCACCACCCCGACGCAGATGCAGCAAAGCCAGGACCAACCTGTCCAAGACGCACCACACCCCCAATCCCTGCACCCCAGCCTGCCGCTCGATGAATTTCACGGCGTGGCTGGCAGTTACCTGTTCGACCCCGCCACCGGCCGCCGCACCCCCGTGCGCGAAGCCGCCCATTCCCAAAACTGAACTGACCCGAAAGGACAAACGCCATGAGCAAGTCGATGAAGAAAATGCTGGTGCTGGCCAAAAACCAGACCGCCCTGGGCACCGATGCGTCGCCCGCCGCCGGGCTGAACGCCATTTTGTGTTCTGCCGTGAACATCCAACCCCTGAACGCGGAGTTCGTGGCGCGCAACCTGATCCGCCCCACCAAAGGCGGCTCTGGCAAATTGGTGGCCGGCGCACATGCGGGCCTCGACTTTGAGGTCGAACTGGCAGGCTCTGGCACCGCCGGCACGGCACCCAAATTTGGGCCATTGCTCAAGAGCTGCTACTTTGCCGAGACCATCACCGCCGGCGAGAGCGTGGCATATGCCCCCGTCTCCACCGGTGACACCTACAGCACCCTGTACTGCTACCTTGACGGCGTGAAATTCGCCCTGCTCGACGCCCTGGGCAGCGTGTCCTTGTCGCTCAACTCCAAGGGCATCCCGGTGCAGAAATACAAATTCCTGGGCACCTACCAACCAGCCACCGATGCAGCCTTCCCCACGGGCGTGGACTACAGCGGCTTCACGCAACCCAAGACGGTCGGCAAGGTCAACACGCCCACCTTCACCATCGGCGGCGTGGCCTCCAAGGCCAACACCTTCGAGTTCGATATCGCCAACGAATTGAACTGGCGCGAGCTGATCGGCACCAGCGGCGTTCAAAGCCCGGACCGTGCACCCACCCTGCGCTGCACGCTGGAGCTCGACACCATGGCTGCGCGCAATTGGTGGGCACTGGCTGAGGCCGGCACTACCCAGGCGGTGCAACTGATCCACGGCCTGACGGCCGGCAACATCTTCCAGTTCGATGCGCCCAAGGCGCAAATCTCTGCGGCCCCTGCGGTGTCCAACGACCAGAACAATGCCATGGTCGATGTGAATTTCGATCTGCTCTCCAACATCGGCGACGACGAAGTGGTGCTGACCTTTAAGTAAGCGCCGCCCACTCATTAGGTGGCCGCTCTTCGCGGCCTTTTTTTTGATTATTTTTGGATCCCAACCATGTTTTCTTTGGCCCCCACCGAGACCTTCAAAGCCACTGTAAAGGTGAACGTTGCCACCAAGTCTGGCAATTTTCGTGAAGAGAGTTTTGTCGGCGTTTTCGAGCGCACCTATGAAGCCGAGCGCGAGCAGCTGCTGGGCATGAAAAACGGCGAGCTGGTCGAACGCGTGCTGCTGGACTGGGAGATGAAAGACGAGTCCGGCGTGCCGGTGCCCTTTACCCCAGAAAACAAGGCCGCACTGTTGCGCCTGTCTGGCGCGGTGCGCGAGACGGTGATTGCGTACTGGAACCACAACGTCGGTGCCAAAGCAAAAAACTGATAGAGGCGGCGCGCTGGTGGGCGGGCATCCGCCCGCCTGACACGAGCCGCTTCGAGGTCGACGAAGACATCCTGCAGGCCATGCAGGACTACGGCGCGCCGCCCGACGAAATCGCCCAAGCCCGCGCCGCCATGGTTGCCAGAGCAGAGGCCACCGAGGTGCAGCAAACCTTTGCTGTGCATGCCGACAACTGGCCCAGCGTGCAAGCGTTTGTGGCGGTGCAAACCCAGTGGGTGTACGCCGGCATGAACGGCCAGCGCTGCGCCCTGGACTACGGCTGCGTGCTGTCGTGGATTGACCATTTTGTGCCCCGTCATGATCGCCGCCAGGTGTTCACCGATCTGCAATTGATGGAACGCGCGGTGTTGGCCGCTGACCGCGAGTTGATTTCTCAGTCGTAAGGAACTTTATGTCTGCACTTGGATCCATGGTGGTGTCGCTTGCGCTGGAATATGCGCAATACACCGCCGCGCTCAGCAAGAGCGAGCAGGCTGCGCTTGAGCACACCAAGCGCGTGCAGGACACGTTTGACGGCATCAAAAACGGTCTCATTGGCACGGCTACCGCCGTGGCCGGCGGGATTGCTGCGGCATTCACCATTGGCGCTTTCAAGCAGCTGATCGGCGATGCCGTGGCCTCCGGCGCGGCGCTGAACGACATGGCCATCCAGACGGGCGCATCGGTCGAAGCCTTGAGCGCCCTGGCCGATGTGGGAAAGTATTCGGACCAGACCCTGGAATCTATCGGCCACTCCATGGGTGTGCTGACCCGCAACCTGGCCAGCTCCACCGAAGAAAGCAAGGGCGCAGCGGCCGCACTGGACGCCATGGGCCTGAGCCTGGACGATTTCCGCCAGCTCAAGCCCGAAGACCAGATGCAGGCCGTGGCGAAAAGCCTGGACGGCTTTCAAGACGGCGCAGGCAAAGCCGCTGTGATGATGGCGCTTTTTGGCAAAGAGGGCGCCAAGATGCTGCCCTTCATGCAGGACTTGGCCAGCGTGGGCGAGCTGCAGGCCAGAATCACCACCGAGCAAGCCGCAGCCGCCGATTCACTCGATGACAACTGGAAAAAGCTGACCACCACCGGCGGAGAGACCGCCAAAGAAGTGGCCATGGGCATGGTGCCTGCGTTGGACGAATCCGTGCGCGCCATGATCGACGTGATGGCCGGATCCAGCGGCATCCGCGAAGCCCTGCGTGGCCTGGTGGCCGATGGCAGCATCGAGCGCTGGACGCGCACCGCCGTCATCGGCCTGAGCTATGTTGTGGACGCCGCCACCTACGCCTGGCGCGCGTTTGAGGCGGTCGGCAAAGCATTGGGCGGCTCTCTTGCTGCTGCCGTGCTGGCAGGGCAGGGCGAATTCAAGCTCGCCATGAATGCGCTGTCCGAGACCGGGCGGGATATGGTGGATACCTTCACCGCACCCACCCTGGGCCAGAAATTCCGCGAATCGATGGACGTGGTGCGCGCCGCGGCGGGCGAGACTGCCGCCGATCTCGACAAGCCGAAGTTGGCGTTTGTGAACCTGGCCACCGACGCAAAGAAGGCGACTGACGAAATCGCCAAAGCCGTAGAGCGCGGCCGCGATCTGGCCGCAAGCCTGTTGGCTCAGGAGAGCGGCCTGTCGGGCGACTTCTCGAAAAAATGGGATGACCTGAGCATCGCCTATACCAAAGGCGCAATCAGCATCGAGGTGCTGACGCAGGCGCAGGCGGTGCTGCTCGGCCAACAGCCCCTCATGAAAAAAGCCGCCGAGGATCGCGCCAAGCTGGAAAAGCAGATCAACGACGAAACGGCCAAGGCGCTGGAAGAAGCGTGGAAGCAAGTGGACGCCATCGGCGCGCAAGCCAAATCTCAGGAAATGGCAAATGCCACCTTTGGCCAAGGCAAAACAGCCCTGGCCGAATTGACATTGGCTGAAATGGAAAACCAACGCGCCGCGCTGGAGGCCACAGAAAACGTCATTCCTGGCTATGTGCAGGCGCTGGAATCGCGCATCGCCGCCCAAAAACGCCTGATCAAAGCCATGAAAGACGGCGAGGTGCTGGACGCTAACGAAAAAGCCGCCAAGAAAGCGGCCGATGAGTGGGAGCGCACGGCCGGCAAGATCAATGACAGCATCACCGATGCACTGATGCGCGGCTTCGAGTCGGGCAAGGACTTCGCCATCAATATGCGCGACACCATCGTCAACATGTTCAAGACCATGGTGCTGCGGCCCGTGGTGCAAGCCATCGTCAGCCCCGTCGGCGCTGGTGTGGCATCGGCTTTTGGCGTGTCTGGCGCGCAGGCGTCCAGCATCTCCGGGTCTTCGCTGGGCATGATAGGAACCATCAAAAGCGTGTATGACAACATCGTTGGTGGTTTTTCCCTACTCGGCGATAAAGTGGCATTTGCGGCTGAGGACATCGGTGCCTGGCTGGTCAACAACACCACCGGCGTTTTGAATCAGGCGGGCTCTTCGCTCATGTCTTCGGCGGGCGCACTGGGCACTGCGGTGTCTTATGCGGGCGGCGCGCTGGCCGGCTATGGCATCGGCAAAACGATCAGCGGCCAGTACACCACTGGCCTTGGTAAAAACACGCTCGAAGTCGGCGGCACCGTCCTTGGTGCCATTTTGGGTGGCCCCATCGGTGCAGCCATCGGCGGTGCCATTGGCGGCCTGATCAACCGCGCCTTTGGCACAGGCCCCAAGGAAACGCAAGACTTCGGCCTGAGCGGCCAGTTTTCCGCTACCGGTGCCAACGTGAGCCAGTTCAGCCGCTGGCACCAAGAGGGCGGGTGGTTCCGCTCGGATCGATCGGGCACCGACTTCGCCGCCGTCAATGCCGAGCTGGGCAAGTTCCTGAATGGCGCGGTGGGCATGACCACTTCGGCCACCAAGGCCTACGCCAGCGCCATCGGTCTGAGCGCCGACGCGGTCAATGGCTTCTCGCAGTCAATCAGCATCAGCCTCAAGGGGCTGGACGAGGCTGCGCAAGAAAAGGCCATTGCAGCGGCCATCACCGGCTTTGGCGATGCCATGGCCAAGAGCGCCTACGGTGCCACCCTGGCGCTGTTTGCCAAAGAGAGCGAGGCCGCATCGGTGACGCTGGCCCGCCTGGGCAACAGCCTGATGACGGTCAACCAGGTGCTGGACACCCTCAATCAAAACCTCTTGGCCACCAGCGCCTTGGGCGCAGATGCGGCCAGCAAGCTGCTCGACCTGGTGGGTGGCACCGAGGCTTTTGCAACGCTCACCACCGCCTACTACCAGTCGATCTACACCGAAGAAGAGCGCCTGGCCAAAACGCGCGAGCAGCTGGGCGCGGCATTTGCCAGCGTCTTTGCCGGCGCATCCTTGCCGCAAACCCTGGCGTCATACAAAGACCTTGTGGACGCCCAAGACCTCAACACCGAAGTTGGCAGGCAGCAATATGCCGTGCTGCTGCAACTGGCCCCCGCCTTTGCGGATGTGACCAAGCGGCCATGGCTGCATCCGATGCAGCGCAAAAAGAGGCACAAACCAAGATCGCAGCTTTGCGTGCCAGCGGTAAGAGCATCAGCGAGTGGTTGAACGCCATCAGGGCCAGTACCGGCTCGCCAGCCGCCTCGATGCAGAGCGCCCGCGCTCAGTATCTGCAAACCCTGAACCTGGCCCGCGCCAACGACCAGGGCGCGCTGGGCTCGATCACCAGCGCCGCCGATCAGTACATCGCCGCAGCCCGAGATCAGGCCAGCAGCAGCGCGCAATTCGCCGCCATCGTGGCCCAGGTGGGTGCCGAAGTATCTGGCTTACCAGCCGTCAAGGGCTACCAGCAAGAAACGCTGGAAGTCTTGCAGCTGATCAAAGACACCATCGGCCTGGTGGGCGAGTCCGTCAGCACAGAAATCGTCGCTTTGGCCAAGCTGAGCGCGCAAGAGTTCGAGCGCATGGACACCAGCATGAACGGCCTCTTGAGCTTCGACGAGCTGACGGCCGGCCTCAAGGGCATGGCCACCGATGCGCAGATCGCCAAGCTGATGGCGGCAGTCGATGCCAACGGTGACGGCCAGATCAGCGCCCTGGAGCTGGTCAATGCCGCCGTCGATACCGTGGGCGAATACGGCAGCACCACCGCAGAAAACACCGCATCCGCCCTGCGCGCAGCGAGCCAGCAAATTGAAGCCCTGGTGTTCATGAACAATGACGGCTTGCTGGCCATCTCGAAAAACACAGCGGCTGGCCTGGATTTCCTGGCACCGATCCGCGACTATCTCAAAAACATCGATGCCTCCACGGCCAAAACAGCCGCCAATCCGGTTGTGGTCAACCAGTCGGGCGGCGGCGGCGGCTTGATCGGCAAAGTGCTGAGCTTCTTCGGCTTCGCATCGGGCGACGTTTTTGGCGGCCAAGGCATCTACAGCTCTCCGACGCCGTTTGCCTTCAGCGGCAACCAACTCGGCGTGATGGGCGAGGCCGGCCCCGAGGCCGTGATGCCGCTTGAGCGCATGGCCGATGGTGCCCTGGGCGTGCGCGCACTGCCCAGCTTCATCTACAGCCAGCAGGGTTCGGCCGATCAATCGTTCTATCTGTCCGCCGTAGTGACAGAGTTGCGCACGCTTCGCGCCGAAGTCGCTGATTTACGCGTCGAGGCCCGCGCAACAGCGGTCAACACTGGAAAACAACAACGCCTGCTGGAGCGCGTCACGCAAAACGGCGATGCCATGCAAACCGTGGCAGCCGCATAAGCCGAATAAGGACAGGCATGAAAGTCATCAAGCCCACCACCTTCGTCGAGTCGGCGCACCTGGTCAGCAGCAATGCCGTCGAGCTGTACGCCGCCTACAACGCGGGCACCACTTATTCAAAATCGGACCGGGTTGATTACGGGACTTACAGCTATGAAAGCCTGGTCAACAACAACCTGGGCAACACACCCAGCACAAGCCCCACGTTTTGGGTGCCGATTGGCCCCGACAACATCCACGCGATGTTTGACAACCAGATCAGCACAGCCACCGTGAGCACCACGCCGCTGACGGTGGTGCTGACGCCCGGACTGATCAACAGCCTGGCGCTGCTGGGCCTGGTGGGCGGACAGGCCACCATCGCCATCACCAATGGCGTTGGCGGCCCCACGGTCTTCAGTCACACGGCAAACCTGGATGGCAGCTATGTGTACGACTGGTACATGTACTTTTTTGAGCCATTCACGCAGATCGGTGAAGTGGTGTTGACCAACATCCCACCCTACACCAACGCGCGCATGACGATCACGCTGACCGGCAGCGGCGATGTGGCCGTCGGCCAGTTGTTGTTCGGCACCTTCTATGAAATCGGTGACGCTGAATATGGCGCCACCGCCGGGATCATCGATTACAGCCGCAAGGATACCGATGAATTCGGCATCACCACTTTCGTCAAGCGCGCATACAGCAAGCGCATGACCGCGCGCGGCATGCTGGATGCCGTGCAAATGAACAAGATTCAGCGCGTGCTGTCTGATATTCGGGCCACGCCAGCGGTGTGGATCGCCGCCGATGGAGAGACCTATCTGCCCCTGGTCGTGTTTGGCTTTTACCGCGACTTCACGATTGATGTTGCATACCCCACCAAATCTTATTGCTCACTTGAAATCGAAGGACTCATCTGATGTCGATCACCGCACTTCCCACCCCGCCTAGCCGCAGCGACCCGGCCAATTTCGCCACGCGTGGCGATGCGTTTATGAGCGCCTTGCCCACATTCGGCACCGAAGCCAACGCATTGCAGGCCGATGTGAACGCCAAGCAAATTGCAGCCGCCGCTAGCGCCAACGCCGCCCAGTCTGACCGCATCACGGTGCAGACCGCCAAAGCCGCCATCGACGCGCAAAGCCCCGTCACCAACGCGGCCGCAGCGGCGGCCAGCGCAGCGGCCGCGGCGGTCTATGCCAGCCAAGCCCAAGCCACCAACCCAGACAGCCCGATCCGCATGAATCCGCGCAAGATCAGCGCCGATTTCACGGTGCCCAGCAACTACAACGCGGAAAGCGCGGGCCCGATCTTTGTGGCCGATGGCGTCACCGTCACCGTGCAAAACAACGCCACCTGGTCCATTCGTTAATCCCACCCATCAACTCAGGAACCCACCATGAGCACTTTGAACATCCGCACCATCCAGACGCCTGACGGCTCGCCCGTCAGCTTTCCCAACGGCATCCGCACCGGCAGCGCCACCGGCGCTGGCACCACCAACAACATCGGCACACCTGGCCAGCAAGGCTTTGGCGTGGGCATTGCGCCCCAGTTGCCCAGCGGATTTGCCAAGCTCTATGGCACCGAGGATCCAGCCAGCGACACCTACGGAAACTACCAGTACAGCGACGGTTCGGTGATGTGCTACATCCCCGCCTTCTTCTACAAATACGGCACCGGCGCGAACGGCTTGGGCCTCAACGTCGTCGATGTCAAGCCACTTTCCGCGTACGCCGATGTGGCCACGGCCAATGCCGCGGGCTACGCGCTGCACCGCGCCTTCTACAACGGGGGCAGCATTCGCCCCGGCGTGTTTGTTGACAAATACATGTGCAGCCACAACGCGGGCGTTGCCAGCTCCATCAAAAACGGCATCCCCCTGACCAGCGCAGCACGCGGCTCGCTCAGCAATGAGCAATTCAGCAACCTCACCGGCTCACCAGCCGATGCTTACTACGGTGCCATTGCCGCCGCCAAAACGCGCGGCAGCATCTTCTTTTGCAACACCCGTTTCATCCGCGCAGCCCTGGCGCTGCTGGCCAATGCACACGCCTCAGCCAGCACCAACACCACGTACTGTGCCTGGTACAGCAGCGGCTCGACCAACTTCCCCAAGGGCTGCAACAACAACGCGCTGGGCGACGCCAACGACGCCACCATTGCCTATGTGTCGGACGGCAACGGCACCTATGCGGGTGCAGGCAAAACAGGCAGCGCCAACTTCTTTGCCAAGACCACACACAACGGACAGAACTGCGGCGTGGCCGATCTGAACGGCAATTTCTGGTCCATCGAACTGGGCTTCACCAGCAACGGCAGCAACTTCTTTTTGCTGAACACCTCGGTGGATGTGGCCACCATCACCGGCGGCAACTCGTTGGCAACCGACGCCTGGGGCGCTGCCGGCCTGGCCGCGATGTACACCGACCTGGGCACCACCTACGGCGCACTGACGGCCAGCAACAGCAACAAAGTGTTTGGATCAGCATCGCAAGTGCTATCCGAGGCTACCAGCGGCACCGCCTGGGCCGTGGCCGGTGCAGGCATCCCGTTGCTGGCCGGCGTTGGCGGATCGAACCAGTTCGGCAGCGATTACATGCTGGACTACCGACCCAATGAGCTGTGTGTGATTTCTGGCGGCAGCTGGTACGGCGGCGGCGATGCCGGTGTCTGGGCGCTGAATCTGGGCGACGTTCGGTCCGACTCGGGCTACAACGTGGGCTTTCGCTCCGCCTCGTATCTTTGACGCCCTGAGCGGTAGCGATTAGGGCATCCCCATGGTGACAACATCCAAGTCGATTCACTGCGAAGCCAGCCTGCACCGCAAGTTGGTGCTGTTTGGCGTGCAGTTGGAGGGCTATCTGGCCCACTTCCCCAACTGCCACAAATACACGCTCACGCAGTCGATTCGTCAGGCGTTTGTGGATGTGTACAACCTGGTGACCGAGGCCCAAAAGCGCTACCACAAGAAAAACACATTGACCCAGCTGGATGTGCGTCATGAACAGTTGCGCATGCTCATCAATCTGGCCCATGAACTCGGTCTGTTCAATTACAGCGCCGGGCGCAAGGATGACCAGGCACCTGGCGCACACCGCCACCTGGTCATTTCGCGCATGGTCGATGAACTGGGGCGAATGATTGGTGGCTGGGTCAATGCAGAAATTCACGGGCGCGAGCCCGCGAATGCGGTGGAGGCTTGACATGCTGTGTGTGATTTCTGGCGGCAACTGGAACAACGGCGGCAATGCCGGTGTCTGGGCGCTGAATCTGAACAACGTTCGGTCCAACTCGAACAACAACGTGGGCTTTCGCTCCGACTCTGTGCCAAATACGCCTTGTGCAGCGTGTGCTGATTGGCAAAGAGGGAGCCTCCGTCGCGCCTTGCGGCGAAATCTTGCGCGCCCGCGCCCTTTGGTAGTGCACATGGCCCATGTTGGCCGCCGCGCGAAGACTGGCACGGGAGCATTTTCATGAAGCGCACCGGCAACCTGTATCCCAGCATCTGCACCATGGATGCGCTGCTGGCCGCATTCCACCAAGCCAGCCGCAACAAGCGCAGCCACCGCGCCTGCCACGAATTTGGTCGCAACCTGGGCGCCAATCTGGCCGACTTGCTGCATGAGCTGCAAACCCAAACCTACCGTCCACATGCTTGCAACCGCTTCATGGTCAACGATGGCCGCAAGCCCCGGCTGATCGAAGCGCCCGCATTCCGCGACCTGGTGGTGCAGCACGCGGTGTACGCCGCCGCATCACCCATCTTTGAGCGCCACTACATCGCCACCAATTTCGCCTGCCGCGTTGGCAAAGGCACGCATTGCGCCGCCGACTGGTTGCAAGCGGCCATGCGCCGCGCACCGCGCACTGCCTGGGTGTTGCATGTGGACGTGCGCAAATTCTTCTACAGCATCGATCGCGATGTGCTCGCCGCGCTGCTGGCCAAAGTCATCAAGTGCAAGCCCACACTGCGCCTCATGCACTTGTTCGCCCAGCGCCCAGAGGCCACCGGCGTGCCCATCGGAAACTTGCTGAGCCAAACCTTTGCAAACGTCTATCTCAACAGCCTTGACCACTTTTGCAAGCGCCGCCTGAAGGTGTCCGAATATGGCCGCTACATGGACGATTCCAGCATGCTCGCACCCAGCCGCGCCGCAGGCTTGCAATGGCTTGCAGCCATCCGCCAGCACCTGGCTCTGCTGGGCCTGGAAATCAGCCACTACAGCCTGCAACCACTCAGGCGCGGTGCCAACTTTGTGGGGTTTCGCACCTGGACCACCGCCCGCTTTGTGCGGCCACATATCGTCAGCGCCTTGCGTGCAGACGCCCGCAAAGGCCGCCTCGAATCCATCATCTCGCGCCTGGGACATGCCAAGCGCACTTGTTCACTCAAACCACTCTTGACCCACCTGAAAGACCACCACCATGACCTCTTTGATCGCCTACCGCAAAGTTATCGACAGCGTTACCACGCACACCCTGCGCATGCCTGAAGCACCCCAAGGTGAGCAAAGCGGCCAAGAGCTGGCCACACTCGCTGACGGTCGCACAGTCGTGGTGCTGTTTTGCGCGCACACGCTGCTCGACAACCAGCCTGCCGCCATCGCCGACAGCATCGAAGTGCTGGCCTCACCCTTGCCCACCGATCTGCGCGACGCCATCCGCGAAGCCAGCCCACACGTTCGCCTGATCGACCAGCGCGTGGTCGAGCAAATCCGCGCCCGCTACTCGATGGACGATGAAATCAAGCTGCTGCGCCTCGCACCAAGCGAAGAGACCAGCGCATGGAACGACTTTGTTGAAGACTGCCGGGCATGGGGCCGCGCAGAAAAAGCCAAGCTGGGTCTGTGAAGCCATGAGCGACACCAGCCTGCCACCACACCACGAAGTCAAGGCCCGAGAGGTGCGCCTGACCGACGAAACCATCCAATACCTGCGCGAACAGATCAAGTGCGCCGTGGAAGAGGGGGTGAAGTCCACAATGAACGAGGACGCCGCCCGCGCATTCTGGGGTGCCGGCCTGAAAGTGCTGCAAGAGCAAGCCGCAGAACATGCCGGGCGCTTTGTGCTCGGGGGGTTGTGGGGCATTGTGCGCAAGCTCAGCACGTTTTTGCTGCTCGGCGGCATCGTCTATGCCGTGGGCGGCTGGCAGGCCCTTGTTGGACTTTTCAAGCTGCTGTTTTCCAATGGGGGGCATTGAAATGTTCGATCTGGCGTTTGAGCGACTGATTGGCCACGAAGGCGGCTACAGCGACGATCCGCGCGACCCAGGCAACTGGACCGGCGGCAAGTGCGGGTCTGGCCTGCTCAAGGGCACAAAGTTCGGCATCGCCGCCAACAGCTATGGGCATCTGGATATCAAGAACCTGACGCTGGACCAAGCCAAAACCATTTACCGCGAAGACTTCTGGGATGTGATCGGCCAAGCCCATCCATCCATCAAATTCCAGTTGTTTGACGCCGCCGTCAACCATGGCCGAGGCAATGCCATCCGCATCTTGCAACGCGCCGTGAAAGTGGCCGATGACGGGCAATGGGGCCGCGTATCCCAGGCCGCGCTCGATGCCATGGACCACAACGACGTTTTGCTGCGCTTTTTGGCGCACCGCCTGAAGTTTTGGGCATCGCTGGAGAAATTCGACACCTACGGCCGTGGCTGGACCGTGCGCGGCGCAGAAAACCTGCTCTTGGCATCAGAGGACAATTGACATGGACCCCATCAGCATCGCCTTCGGCCTGGCGCAATTCGCACCTCAGATCATCAAATGGATCTCGGGTAGCGACAAAGCCGCCGAGGCCGCCAGCCAGGTGGTCGGCATCGCCCAAACTGTGACCGGCCGCACAGGCGCGGATGCACTGGAAGCGCTCAAGGCTGACCCCGCCATGGCGCTCCAGTTTCGTCAATCCGTGCTCGCCGCCGAAACCGACCTCGACAAAGCCTACCTGGCCGACCGCGCCGACGCCCGCAAGCGCGACGTGGCCTATGTGCAGGCCGGCCGCACCAACAAGCGAGCGAACTTCATGGTGGCCATGGACGCGGTTGGCCTGATCACATGCTTGCTGGTACTGGCCTTTTACTCGGACAGCCTGCGTGGCGAAGCTATCGCACTGATCAGCACTGTGGCCAGCATCTTCGGCCTGTGTTTGCGTGATGCCCATCAATTCGAGTTCGGTTCCAGTCGAGGATCCCAAGAAAAAACCGATCTTCTTGCGCGGCCGCCAGGCGCTAAGTGAGCCCACCATTGCTTTGCTGCCGTTGACCAGATTTACAACCACAAGAAAGCGCATCATGGCCTCACCCATCATCCCTTGGCTTGGCGGCAAACGCCGCCTGGCCGACACCATCTTGCGCCGATTCCCCCAGCACACCTGCTATGTGGAAGTTTTCGCCGGTGGTGCGGCCCTGTATTTCTTGCGGCAACCAGCCGACGTCGAAGTTATCAACGACATCAACGGCGACGTGGTCAACCTCTACCGGGTGGTCAAAAGCCACCTGGAGGAGTTCGTGCGCCAGTTCAAGTGGGCGCTCAGCAGCCGCGAGATCTTCAAGTGGTCGCAGGACACGCCGCCGGAGACCCTGACGGACATCCAGCGGGCCGCCCGGTTCTATTACCTGCAGCACCAGGCCTTTGGTGGCCGCGTGCAGGGCCAGAGCTGGGGCACGGCCACCACAGCGCCGGCACCCACGGTTAACCTGCTACGGCTGGAAGAAGACCTCAGTACCGCCCATCTGCGGCTGCATGGGGCCTACATCGAGCGGCTGGATTGGAAGGAGTGCATGCGTCGGTACGACCGGCCGCACACGTTCTTTTACCTCGATCCCCCGTATTGGGAGACCGAGGGCTATGGCGTACCGTTCCCATTCGAGGAATACCAGGCCATGGCCAAGCTGATGCGCGAGATCAAGGGCAAGGCCCTGCTCAGCATCAATGACCACCCTCAGATCCGCGAATGCTTCGCTGGATTGCACACGGAAGAAGTGCCCATCAAATACACGGTGGGCGGCGGCCAGGGTGTTGATCGCATGGAGCTGCTGATCAGCAGCTGGGATGTGGACGCGCAGCCTGCCGGTTTGTTTTGAGTTTTTCGGTTCTATTCACCCGCCGCGATCAAGTGGTGAATCATCTATTAGGAGTTTGATATGGGCGTTCGTGCCAAGTTCAAAGTCGTTTCGGTAACTGAATCCGAAGGCGGCAACAAAAGTGTGAAGCTGCAGCCGGTGACCGGTGGCAGCCCGGAGAACGAGTCGTTCTTTAAGTGGACGCCGTATGGCGAGATCAACATGGGAACGATTAACCAGGAAGCTGCTGAGCAGTTCAAGCCTGGCCAGCAGTTCTACGTGGATTTCACGCCAGCCACATAACCCCTTTTGCAGTTGTCTCCTGCCGTGCCAAGGTTCACGGCCTTAAGCCCTCCATCCCTCACGGGGTGGGGGGCTTTTTTTCGTTTGTGGCTACCCTCTCTGCCAGGCTCTCCGACATGATCAGTTTGCCGGTGCGGTCGATGCGTAGCAGCCTGGCCGTGCCACCCTTGGCCAGCAGCATCATGTCCACCGGGCCCTTGTCACCGTCAGGGGTGGGGCGCACACCTCGGTGGTACACCACAATGCGCTCGAATGTGTCTGCCACCAGCTGGCGGGTCTGCAGGCGTGCGTCATAGTCCTGGGCCTCCACGCCGTCCGCCAGTCGCTTCCAGACCTCATCGGTGCCTTTGATGTCTGTCCGGGCTGCGGCCGTCAGATCGCGCTCTGCAGCCTGGACGGTCTCCTGCAGCCGCTGCTGCTCGGCCTCCATCTCACGGGCACGCTTGGCGAAGGTGAGCGGCACGCCATCTTCGTTGCTGGCCAGCATGGCATCGGTCAGGCGCTCCAGTTTGGCGGCTACATCTGTCAGCTGCTGCCGGGCATATGTGAGGGCCGCAAGTGGGCCTGCAGAACGATCCGCGCCGTACAGAGCCTGCAAGTTGACGATGTCCGAGCAGTAGGCCATCAGCGCCCGCTCAAAAGGGGCAACCGATACCGAGCCGCTGATCTGGCAGCCGCCATGCGAGTAGCTAGTGCAGTGCAGACGTCTGTGACCATCCTGGATGCGGCCCTGGGCATCCCGGTTGCGTGTGCCGATGTTTTGCCCAACCATGGCGCGGCCGCAGTAGCCGCAGATCGTGATGCCCAGCCCAGTGAGGATGTGTGGCACCGGTCCTTTGGCCTTGCGTCGGCCGCGGCCGCTGTTGGCCAGCTGCAGGCCATCCCACTCAGCCATGGTCAGCAGGGCAGGGTAGTAGCCTAGCAGCTGGTAGCCCTCGGCTCCAAGGGACAGCTCTTTCTCGCCAATCAGCGCCCGCTGCTTGACCAGGCGATAGATCTGCAACGCCTGGGGACCTCGCCCGGTGAGGGATAGTTTCTGCTCTGTCAGTCGCTCGATGATCTTTGTGGCACCGTAGCCCATCAAATACAAGCGCAGGCCTTCGCGCACGGCCGCCACCCGCTCGGGAATCTCCTCCCACTTGCCGTCCACCAGCCGCAACCACACCGGGTCTTTGCCGTTGCGGATCAGACCCCGGTAGGTGCCCGCCATCCAGCCTTCGCACTGTCGCCGGATACTGGCCAGCACCCGCTTGCTTTTGGTGTCGCTCTCTTCGTGGGCGCGGATCATGACCAAGAGCGAGTACACCAGGTCCATCGGGTTGGCCTTGAGCCGCTCCCGGCTGTATTCCTTGCTATCGCTGGCTGTGACCACCGTGATGCCAGCATTTACAATCTGCGCCAGTTGAGCTTGAGCCTGGATTGGCTCGGCTCGCGAGAGGCGGTCGAGGCCCTCTACCACCAGCACTGACCCCTGGGGTATCCTACCCTCTTCCACGGCCGCAAGAAATACGCCTAGCGCCCCGGATTTGACGTGGCGCTGATGATAGGCCGACAAACCCTCATCCCGCATCGACAGAGATTCATCCAGGAGGAGGCCATGCTCGGCTGCCCATTTGGCGGCATACGCTGCCTGGCGCTCGCTGCTGTGGCCGGTGGCCTGACGAGGATCGCTGAACCGCGTATAACTGTAAACAAGACCTGTCAAAATGCAGTCCTTATGATTGAACCAAAAAACAAGACGCCAAGTATAGGTTGGGCATCGCTAGGATGCCCCAAGGCTTTGACCGATTCCGAGTTGATTCTGACGCGCCTGAGCGCCGAGGGCTATCAAACCTCCAAAACATTCGAAGGCGCTGACCTGGTCATCGTCAACACCTGCGGCTTCATTGACGACG
>JACCDY010442542.1_pt1 | contig 18151 bp, 16 predicted proteins | sample 7446391 | NCBI WGS metagenome assembly JACCDY01 (sample SAMN15323451, study PRJNA562643) | freshwater metagenome | isolation source: river surface water | place: USA:Blue River Watershed | collected 2017-08-18
CATGGCCGAGACCGTCAATGTCTCAAGCTCGCCGGGGGCCAATTACACCTGGACCACTGGCAAGTTTGCATGGAGCAGCGCCACAGCCGGTAAGAACTGGACGAGTGCATTTCCGGCGGTCTACAGCCTGAGCGTGGCCACGGACATCGGTTTCACGGAGTTGATCCAGAAGCTGGGGATCAAGCGAAGCTCCGAAACCATTTCCTTTGCTGAGAAGCAAGGCAAAGGGCTGGTACTCAACAAGTTTGAGGTCATGAGTTTCGCGGAGACCTACACGGACCTCATTGCCTTCGTTCTGAGGTTTGTCGAATCCTTTGCGTTGGCAGAAAAGAGCGGGCTTTCCAACACCAAGCGGGTGTTTGAGGTGTTTCAGGTGGCCGAGGGGTTGGCGCGGCAGATTGCACTGAGAAAATTCGAGACGCTGGCGCTGGCTGAGACCTACACCGACCTCATTGCGTTCATCTTGCGCGTGGGCGAAAGCTTCAGCTTTACCGAGAAACCATCGAAGGCGCTCACTAAGCCACAGGCAGAGAGCTTCAGGTTCACTGAGATGCTGTCCAGGTCGCAGGTCAAACGGATCTCTGAGGCGTTTGTGTTCGCTGAGGTTTTCGGACGGACTGTTGCCTACCGCAAGGCCATCAGCGAAGGGTTCGCGATGGGCGAGGCGCTGCGGCGTGCGCAGACCTTGAAGTTGGCCTAGGCCTTGAACCTGGCTGAGCAATACCGAAGGCGAGCCAACGGGGTCATCAGCGACATGATCGTCGCCAGCACCGAGATCACAGAGCAGGACTTCATGGACATCCTGGAGTCAGGCCATCCACCGGGGTACACCAATTTCCGGGACTTCATTCAAGGCGACTACACCTACCAGCGGGCATTGTTCAGGGCGATTCTGACCTCCAGCAATGCTGATCGGGGCTACATCGATGGCCTGCGCGTCACGGTGGATGTGCCCGATGTCTTTGACCGTGGGACAGCCCAGGTTAGCAATGCGGCCAATGGCGTGACGGTTGTCTTTGCCAGGCAGTTTCGGGTCTCGCCAGAGGTAACGCTCACCTTTAAAGGGGGCACCACAGTGGCCGTCCCGCGAATCCTGGGCGCAGTTTCTACCACCGGCTTCACCGCAGTTCTTGAAAACACCTCAGGTACCCGGGTCACCGGGGCCATTTCTTGGGTCGCACAAGGGTATTAAATGCAAAACTACACCGAAATTCCATCGTCAACGACGCTGTCGGATTCGTTGTCTCAGATCCTGAACAACGACAAGACAGCACTTTCGCTCTCAAGCGGAACGTCTTTCCCGACGGTCAATCTCCAACTGGGCATGCCGTGCTTCAGGACCGACGAGCAAAAGCTCTACATCCTAACGGTGGTTAGTCCCGCGTCTTGGAAGATGGTCATTGACCTCTCCGCCACGGTGGGCAAAGTGGCCAATGCGGACCTGCTCGATGGCATCGACTCCACTGGCTTTGCTCTGTCGGGTCATAACCACGATACGACTTATGCCGTGCTGGGCCATAACCACAACGCCACCTACCTGGGGATCACGGCCAAGGCTGCCGATGCGGACAAGCTTGATGGCTATGACTCGACAGCCTTTGTGCGATCGGTCAACGGGTACGGGCCAGACGCCAATGGCAATTCCACCGTTCCGATCGATCTCTCAAGCCGTGTAGCCAAGTCTGGTGACACCATGACCGGCACCCTCACGGTGCCCAGGCTGCAGATTGCCAGCACGGCGAACTATCTGGACATGGTGGATCAGGACTGGGGCACCCGGTATCTGCACCACAACCAGGGGCTCATGGGATTTTTGAAATCCGATGGCAACTGGGACATGTACATGAACAACAGTGGTCAGATGTGGACAGCCAATTACGGATGGCTACACGACTACTTCTTCAGCACTATCGCTAACTGTTTCATCGGTAACTGCCCAGGCAACACAGGGAACTGCAGCCCAGTGAGCAACAACGCGACCTCTGTGGTTTCGAACTGCGGTAGCGCATCTTTTGTTCGCGATGAACTGGTGGACAACGGTAGCCAGATTGCTGTCCGAAGAACCCAATACAACTTCAACTGCAACTGCAACTGCAATTGCGATTGCTACTGCTGATTCAGGAAGACACATGAGCGCATTGAACAAAATTTTCCCTGCACCGGTGCTTCGCATCCAGGAGTTGCTGAGCCCCTCCGAAGTAGAGCGAGCGACCGAGCTGGCCATCAAGGCCAACGAGCGCCTGAATGACCATCCGGTCCCGTACTCACGCACCTACCGCGACAGCCTGGACTTCATGTTTCCGGAGTTTTTTAAGCCCATCTTTCGACGCCTGCGCCGCAGCATCGAGGACGAGTTCAAGTGCAACGTCAGCAACATGGTGGGGCGCGAATCCATCTTTCGCTACGGCCAGCACTTGCCATTCCACACCGAGCCGCACGCCGATATTTCTTGTGTGCTGTGGCTGGACTTCCCCGCAAAGCCCGACCCATCCAGGCGCGACTACTCGGGCATGTTCTGCCTGCACAACCCGCACCTCCTGTTTGGTGGCCGCGCAACAGGGGTGTTTGGCAATATCAACCACATGGAAATGCCATCGCCTGGTGATGCCTTCGTTTTCCCTTCCCACATGCCGCATTTCGTGTTTCCGTACAACGGTGCGCGCCCTGGCGTGGAACTTCACTTTGAAATGCTTGCGGAGGCTGCATGAAGCTCGTCACCTTCAATGCCAGCGTCGATGAAGAAAAGGCGGTGCGTGTAGAACAAACCGCTGACGGCTATACCGTTTCCTTTGCTGGCGCATCCATCAACATCGGCGTGCAACTTTTCAAGCAGGGCGAGCTGCAGTTCCTGATGTATGGCAAGCAGTATCAGAGCGAGGTCATTGGCATCGTGTCGCAGCGCGAATATGTCGACAGTCGCGATGGTCTGACGATCCTGGCCCAGCACGGCCTGACCGATGGTCTGGGCTGGTTCTACTTCGGCGATACCGCCGAAGAGGCCTGTCTATGCATCACCAAGGCCATGACGGCGCAATGTCCATTCGACATCGTGCAGCCGGGCAAGCCCCGCGATGTTCTGCCAGGCATCTTTCCCGACAGCGAAAGGCTGGGGGTTCGCAACCTGGCCAAGATCGCGCTGCTGCGCAAACTCAACCCGCTCGACAGCCTCGCCGCTCTGGAAAAGCAGGTCGATTTGCTCAGCGTACTGGTCATCCAACTGGCCAACCTGGTGCCTGGCCAAGACGCCATCGCCCTGGTCAACCACCTCCAGCACATCATCAACGATGCCAGCGCCAACGCGGGCAAGAGCGACGAGCAAACCGTCGCGAACGTGATGTCTTTCAAGAAGGCGCTGCGCCAAGCGCAGGCCGATTACTTCGCTGCACGCGACGGAGCCACATCATGACCAAATTCATCGTCACTACCATCAACCCCGACAATGGCCAACTTACCCGTTTTCACTATGACAATGCAACCAGCGAGTTGACCCGCGAAACTGGCGAGCCCTTGGTGCAGGCTGTCGAAGTCACCGAGCGTGCACATGTTCCAACAGTCTCCAGGCAGACACCACTGGGCAAGACTAGCCCCCGCACCCTCAAGATCAGCCTCGGCCTTTCTTGCAACTACGAGTGCGAATACTGCTCGCAGCGCTTCGTTCCGCGCATAGTCGAAACCAACCCCGGCGATGTGCAGGCCTTCATCGATGGCCTCGACGCCTGGGTGACGAGCCCGCCCGAGAAGGTCGAGTTCTGGGGTGGCGAGCCTCTGGTCTACATCAAGACCATGCGCCCCCTGGCCGAGGCCATCAAGGCCAAGTTCCCCAAAGCAGATCTGTCGGTCATCACCAACGGCTCGCTGCTCAACGATGACATCAACGAATGGCTTGAACGCATAGGTTTCAGTGTCGGTATCTCGCACGATGGCCCTGGCCAGCATGTGCGAGGCCCTGATCCCCTACAGGACCCCCAGCAGCGTGCCGCCATCATGGCGCTGTACGCTCGCCTGGCCCCGCAGCGGCGTATCAGCTTCAACGCGATGGTCAATCGCGAAAACGCATCGCGCGCCGCCATCCAGCGCTTTTTCATCGAGTTGACAGGCGATCCCAAAGTGCCCATCGGCGAAGGCAGTTTTGTCGACGCCTACGATGAGGGCGGTATCGCTAAGTCGCTGCAGCCAGAAGAGTTACACGTCTATCGCAAACTGGCTTTCCATGAAATCCGCAGCGGCCAAGCGTCCAACGTTCAGGCAGTCACCAGCAAGACCGCCAGCTTCGTCAACTCCATCCGAAGCCGTCGCCCGGCATCCAGTCTGGGCCAGAAGTGCGGCATGGACAAGTCCGACAGCATCGCAGTCGACCTGCGGGGCAACGTCCTGACCTGCCAGAACGTGAGTGCAGCCAGCATCGCGCCTAACGGCCAGGCCCACCGCATTGGGCATGTATCTGAACTGCCTGCCGTCAAGCTCGACACCGCCACACACTGGAGTAAGCGCGAGGATTGCCCGAGCTGCCCGATGCTGCAGATTTGCCAAGGCTCCTGCATGTTCCTGGAAGGCCCCCTGTGGGACCGATCCTGCGACAACGCCTTCTCTGATGCTGTGCCCATTTTTGCCGCTGGCATCGAATTTTTGACTGGACAGGTGCTGGTGCACATAGAGGGCGAGTTTAGGTCGGACCGCAAAGACATCTTTGGTTTCTCCGTACAAGCGTCCAGCACACAAGATACGACTCAGAAGTCCGCGAGAAAACCTTTCCCGATACCCGTCGTCTCGATCTAACCAATCAACTTTCCGTTTCATCGCCGCCATGGTTTTTCCCTGGCGGCCTTTTCATTTGGAGTAATCAATGCCTGAACCTACTAGCTCTGGAGTCGCAGGAGCGGCTGCCGCCTACAAAGCCATTGGGGGTGCCGCTGGCGCTGCCGCCGGTGGTGCCACCCTGGCGGCGGTTGTCGTGATGCTCATGACGCCACCCAGAACCATTCGCGAATGGACGGTTGGATTGATCAGTACCGTGGTCTCAAGCATCTGTGGCGGTGCTATCACCGTCGAGTATTTCCAGCTGCATCACTGGGCTTTTTCGACGATTGGTCTGTATGCCATGGGCGGGGTGATCTTTGCCTGCGGCTTGCCGGGTTGGGCGATGGTGCGCTGGCTGTTCAATTTCATCGAAGAGCGACGTGATGCATCGATCGACCAGGTCGCCAAAGACGTGAAGGAGCTGCTGTGATACCTGCAGAGTTCATCATGCGGCTGTCCAAGCCAGCGATGGAGTCCCAGCGGAAGTCAGGGGTTCCTGCCAGCATCACGATCGCTCAGGCGGCACTTGAGTCCGCCTGGGGTGAATCAGGCCTTGCAAAAGCTGGGAACAACCTCTTTGGGATCAAGGCCGACAGCCGGTGGCGGGGCGAAACGCTTACCTTGAACACACGTGAGTTCATCAAGGGGCAATGGCTTGTTATTCCCGCCAAGTGGCGAAAGTACGGCAGTTGGCAGGCCAGCATTGATGATCATGCCGCATTCCTCAAAGGTAATCCTCGCTATCAGCCATGCTTCCTGTGTCAGACCACTGAGGCATTTGCCCGTGCGCTGCTCAAGGCTGGCTATGCAACTGATCCTTCCTATGCCGACAAGCTGCTCGGTTTGATCACCCAGCACAAGCTCCTCGCATTGGATTAGGAGGCTAAATGAACTGGCTTGCTCGTCTATTGATCTCCAACTGGACCCTGGTTCTTGTGCCCATTGTGTTGCTTGGCGTCTGGCTCAGCGGCGTGTGGGTGGGGGAGGGGCGCACTCAACGGGCGTGGGATACCGAAAGGCATCAGGTAGCGCTTGCTCAAGCCCGGGCGGAACAAAAGTCTGCTGACATCAAACGCTCACAGGAGCAAATCAACCATGAAATCTCAAATGAATTCAATCAACGATCTGCGCAGTTGGCTGCTGATTTGCAGTCTGGCCGCTTTGTCAGGGTGCGCAGCAGCCCCGAAGACAGTGGCGGTCGAGTGTCCGCCGTTTCCGCAACTCCCCGCTCCATTGCTGAAGCCTCCTCCGACCCTGTACCTGTTACCTCCGGAGATGAGGGGACGGTGAGCTGTGAGCAGTTGAGCAAGGATGCAGCCCAGACAACGTTGATGATTCTCGAAATTCAGCGGTGGTACGAGTTTCAGTTAAAAAATCTTCAATGAATTAGACAATCAGCCCTGCAATTGGCTTTCGTCAGCGCTCGCGTTCAAAATCCCAGTACGGTTTTGCCTGATTCAAAGCTATATCGAATTTCCCGACTATGAAATATTGACGTAGAAGCGGCCACTTCGACCAAGGCTGACGCCTCGTTTCAAATCAACAGCGAAACATTCGACCCAATGTTTTCCCCTGTAAAGGGTGTGTTCCCATATCTCAGAGCCAGAATGATCGAACCCACCCCTAAGGCACCTTGCAGCTCTTGCCGCCCAGCCCGTGTTGACGATCTGCCATTTAATTGCTATCCCATTTGTGAAAGAGTGCTTTGCACTGAAGTGAAGCCAAGTGTCCGGCGACAAGGCGGGTCCATCAGAGCGGTAGGTTCCGAGGAAATCCCCTTCCTTGGAGGAATGTAGCGTTGCAGAGATTTCAATTCGTCCAGTTGGCAAGACGGGCCAGGGCGGTCGAGTCACATGGGATACATCATCAATCTGTGTCTCGACATGATTTGCTGCTTTGGTGAGTACAACCGATTTTGCAAAATCATCACCGAAAATTTTTCGCCATTTGACGATGCTCTCGTCACGATCTGTCTCAACGTAGGCGTCCTCAACCCACTCAGCGTAGCGATTGATACAGGCTCGGAAGTTGGCGTACTTTTCTTGATCCCAGTGTCTTGTGAATGATTCTGACGAAAGTATGGGATTTGCAACTTCGGGCATATTAGGATGCATCTGCAGGTATCCATCCAGTCGCTTGATTAAGGTCCGCAGCGCAGTTGGCGTATCTGGGAATTCACTTCCCAGCTCGTCGAACCAAGAGATGCGTTCGCCAATCAACGTTGTCAGAAGAATCGATTTTGCTGAAAAAGTTAGCTTGAAATCGCGAAGATACTTCAGAATTCGGACAACTTTGATCAACTGGTTGTTGCCAACATGCCCGTTTTTCTGCATGAACCACTCTGTATATCCATCAGGATTTGCTTGCTCTTCGGCGTCATCCTTACGATTCAGAATCCATTCCGTGGTTTCCCAAATTCTGGCTCTTCGGATGCACGGAACTACATCGATAGAGAATTCTCCCGCATACTGAATCGTCACGCAACGCGTCTTGCGCGATACCTTGTCAGAATATGTGCCGTGAGCCTTGAATTGGTCGTACAGATGGTCGATGTAATCTGCCGGAGTCCATTCGTCGTGCGGCTCTACAAAAGCAACCACATCTGCGTCAAACGATCCGGCGATTCCAGCTGGCTTGATGATGGTTCGATGTGCCCATGACCCTTGTGGTGTCGTATTAATCAAGATGTCAGAATAAACCTCAAAGCCTTCGACAGCGGCAACGATGGCATCTACTCGCGCTTTCAGCGTGTCAATGCGCGTTTGGTTGAGATTGATAACGTCAACCAAGAATGTATTGAAATGGTCGGACAGCTTCATTGATTTCCTCCAAGCAACTGCCGAATGGCCGCTGAGTTATGCGTGAAGTCCCTGTCTGCTCGGCTTATCAAGTCATCGAGGGTGCCAACATCATCAAGTGATAAAGGTAGATCTGACTCGAAATTCACCCTCACGAACTGATGCTTTTCCAGAATGAGCTGTGTGACATTGCTGGCTGTTGCCGCTTGGAGGTTTAAGAGCATGGAGATGAATTTCGAAACCCCCCAGCCATTCAGAAATCCCCATTTTTTATCCGTATTAGAAAGCGAGTAGTAGTTCTTGCCAATCCCTGTTCCTACCGATAACAACCGAATCGCAGAACGCTCCGCTCCGAGGCGGGTAAGGGCTTCGGTGACTGCAACCAACGAAGGATTGTTCGCCCATAGCCCGCCGTCGCTCAACTGGTACGGACCCACCCTCGATGGAGCGAAGTAGGACGGTGCACTGCAAGAAGCCAAGACAGCGTCAACGACCTTAACGTTGCGGTCGCGAACAAATTTTTCGTCGTATGCAGACTTAAAAACATGCACGCCACCATTGCCGATATCTGTCGCCGGGATAACAAGTCTTGTCTGTGCATCAGAGAGCGTTGCATCTTCAAAAACAGAGACCAAAGCCTCACGCAGTGGCTCGCTCGAATAGCGAGGGGCAACAGTGCCACCGAATGTCCACTTCTTCGGCCGGAAAATACTTGGCCCCTTTTTGCAATACAGCTCTGTAACCTTTGAAATCGGAATGCCAAATGCAATCGCGGCGGCGATGATAGAACCAGTGCTCGTTCCAGCAATCAGATCAAATTCAGTGTGAAACACAGTGTTGAATTCCTTCTGAATACGCTCCAGGACATGGCTAGCGTAGATTCCGCGAATTCCACCGCCATCAATTGCAAGCAATTTCATCGTTCCCAATCTCCTCACCCGCCTGTCTTTTCGGACGTTCGGATTTGTTGGTATACAGCCCGCATCAGGTGGCTCGCCGCAACATTCCTGAATGCCTCATCGTTCATCAGGCGTACAAAAATTTCTTCGTTGCCGTCCATGCGCTCGATGAACAGGTTCTCCAGCTGTTTGTTAAATACCGGCTCGAAGTTCTCAATACTGTTGGCCAGGACGGCCTGTCGCAACTGTTCATTTGCTACGGCGGTTTCACGGACTTGATCGAAAAAGAGCTGGTCGGCCGGAGTGAATTCTGTCCCAAAGCGCTCATTGAGCTTGCTGACCAAAGTTGAAAGCTGCACATCTTCGTCGGCTTGACCCGTTCCCACATCTGTTGGACCCTCAAGTGCATCCGCCTCGCCCGCCTTTAGATCAATCGCTCCCTCGCTGATTTTTTGCAGCCGGTAGTACTTGAGCTCAATCTCATCGTCGACCTGCACCGTCCGGTTGTCCGTGGTGCGCGGCAGCTTGGTCAGCAGGAAACGGGCGTAGGTGTACAGTTTCTCGTGATCGGAGTCCTGGTAAGGCACGATTTGGGAAACAAAGCTATATAGATTGCGGAAGCTCACTATCTGGCTCTTGAAGAGGTTCTGATCTTCCTCGCCTAGATTTTTGAATCGCTCAATCGCCTGATCCAGTAGGCCATTTAACTTCTTGTGCTCGCCTCCAGTGGGGTTCAGGCGGTTTCGGAACCAAATCTCGCACCAACCGTTGACTTCCTCCGTTGTGTAAACCTTCCAATTTGCAAGCGTATGCGCCAGCGTGTTGAGCTGTTGAGGATCGGTGTCGTCGCCTTTGTCTGTTGCCTCGTAATAGGGCTTGAATGCCGTGTAGATGTCCGCAGGTTCATTCACAAAGTCGAGCACGAATGTATCAGTCTTGCCTCGTGTCGTTCGATTCAGTCGCGACAGTGTCTGTACCGCCTGGATGCCGGATAAGCGCTTGTCGACGTACATGCTATGCAACAGCGGCTGGTCAAAACCCGTCTGGTACTTCTCTGCCACTAGCAAGACTTGATATTCCTCGGTGTTGAACTTCTCCGGCAGCTCGGATTCCTTGATACCGTTGTTCATGCTCACTTCGGTGAACTTTTTGTCGGAGAACTCTTTGAGTGTGATTTCACCAGAGAACGCTACTAGCGACTTCACGTCGGTGTAGCCCTTATCCTTGAGGTATTTATCGAACCCCAGCTTGTAGCGCACAGCGTGCTCACGCGAGCCGGTCACCACCATCGCTTTAGCCCGGCCGCCAATCTTGTGGCGGGTATGGGTTCGGAAGTGCTCCACGATCACTTCGACTTTCTGTGCGATCTCGTAGTCGTGAAACTCGACGAACCGCGCCAGTGCGCGGGCGGCCTTGCGGCGCGGTACCTCTGGATCTGCCTCCACCTTCTGAATTAGCTTGTAGTAGCGCTTGTAGCAGGTGTAGTGGGCCAGCACGTCGTGAATGAAGCCTTCCTCAATGGCCTGCCGCATGCTGTAGTGGTGGAAAGGCGCTTTACCGTTGAGCCCAGGTTCATTGAAAACAGCTAGTGTCTTGAATTTAGGCGTTGCGGTGAAGGCAAAGAAACTCAAGTTGGGTTGTTTGGCTCGCTTGAGTTGTTCTCGCAGCAGCTCCTTCTTTGCATCTTCGCTCAATGCATCGTCATCCATATCCAGCAACTGCTCTGCAATCGCGGATTCAATACCGTCCTTGTTCAGGATCTTGCGCAGCTCCATTGCAGTTTCACCACTTTGCGAGCTGTGCGCCTCGTCCACGATCACCGCAAAGCGCTTTCCCGCTGTCGAGATTGCCACCGCTTTTCCGTTGGCCTCTAAAGTGCGAATGGCTTGGGTTATGAAAGGGAACTTCTGGATGGTGGAAATGATGATCGGCACACCATCGGCCAGCGCCTTGGCTAACTGCTGTGTGTTTTCGTCGATCTTTTGTACCACGCCCAGCTTATGCTCAAACTGGAAGATCGTGTCCTGTAACTGTTGATCCAGCACGCGCCGGTCAGTGATCACCACCACCGAATGAAAGATTTTCTCGTTGCTGGCATCGTGCAGGCTGGAGAGGCGGTGCGCCAGCCATGCAATCGAGTTCGATTTGCCTGATCCAGCAGAATGCTGGATCAAGTAGTTATGTCCCGAACCATGCGCCTGCGCGTGGTCGGTTAGTGCCCGTACCGCATCCAGCTGGTGGTAGCGCGGGAAGATCATCGACTCTTTGCGGTAGCGCTTGATACCTTTTTCTGTAACGACCGTCTTTTCCTCGACATCCAGATGAATGAAACGAGCCAGGATGTCCATCAGACTGTCACGGGTCAGCGCCTTGTGCCAAAGGTAGGTGGTACGCACATCGCCCGCTGCTGGCGGGTTGCCCGCGCCGTAGTTATGCCCAAGATTGAAAGGCAGGAAGAATGTGTCTTTGCCTTCCAGCTTGGTGGTCATGAAAACCAGCTCAGTATCCACGGCGAAATGCACCAGGCAACGCTGCTTGAATGCAAACAATAACTCCTTGGGGTCGCGCTCAAAGCGATACTGATACTTAGCGTTCTCCACGTTCCAGCGTGTGGCCGACATCGGGTTCTTCAGCTCCAGCGTGGCTACGGGCAAACCATTCACTGCCAACACCACGTCGGGGATGGCCCCGCTCTTGGTGTTCACTTGACGCACGATGGTCAAACGGTTGTCGTCGTAACGTTCTGTGCTCGAAGGGTCTAGTCCGGTGTTGGGTGCAAAGTAGGCCAGCCTCACCGTCTTGCCCACGCACTTGAAACCCTCGCGCAAAATCGCCAGGGCGCCTTTTGCGGCAAGCTCCTTCACCAAGCTGTCCAGCAGCATTGCGGGTGCTTTTGCGGCGTCTAGCTGGGTCAGGCGCGTCCATATCTTGGGTTGCGTTTTCTGCACAAACGCAACGACATCTGCCGGAAACAGTGCCGCTTCCGAGTCGTAGGTGTTTGGATCACCTTTTTCGTAGCCGCCGCTGCTGATCAGTGCGTGCTCGATGTCGTTTTCAAAGTCGATTTCTTTGTGCATCTGTCTCACCCTTTAAATAGGTCGGATTCGGCCTTTTAGCGAATCACCTCGATATTGCTGTTGTCCAAATCCACCAGCGCCATGCCGTTGAGGTCAGCATAGCGATAGTGGCGTATCGTGTGATCGCGCTGCAGGTACTTTCCATCCGCGTCCAGATATGGCGTCGGGTCAGGATGGTTGCTCAGCACATACTTGGTCGCGTGAATTGCGCTGCGCTTGGTTGTATACGCATTGATGATGGCGTGCAGCGCCTTGAGCCAATCCACACTAGCTTTCAACTGATCGGGTACGTCGTGTGGAATGCTCTCTGACTTGAACTCAAGGCAGTACACATACAACTTGCCTTTGCGCAGGTTGAACACCACGAAGTCACAGCGCTTCGACCAGGGCTTGGCGGTATCGTCCAGAAAGTGAAACAGCGGCAGCGATGAGCCATTCTTCTTGGTGTCCAGCTTGATCGCCAAGGTTTCGCCCGTGGTCTGTAAGCTCACCTTGTACTCAATGGGCTTGCTCCCGCTTTGGCCGAACACCCTCTCCTTTAATACCACCTCGCTGGTACTGGCCTGCGGCTCGCCGTAGTGGTTGGTGTTCAGGTAGGACTTCAGGCAATTGAAGTAGCCTTGTGCGTTCAGCGCCATTTGGGTCTGCCACCATTCATAAGGCTAACCCTTCGGTGGGCTGCGGCATTTCAAAATTTCGCACGTCGATTTTTCCGGTAACGGCGTTGGTGATCAGGGTGGATCGATATTCCTTAAGTCGATCTAAAACAGTGTTAATTTTTTCTCGTTGATCCTCAATTTTTTGAAGAAGTGGCTCAAGATATTGGCAGATCTCTTGTTGCTCTTCAACAGGAGGTAAAGCCATCCGTATATTTGATATCACCCCCATGCCAATGTTCTGCTGAGTACCGTAACTCCAGCTCAACTCAACCGAATAAAAGAATGGTTTCGACTTGAGAACGTAGAAAAGATAATCGGTTATAGACTTCTCCTCGTGCGGACGCAAAACAGCAAGCGGCGACCAGATATTGAAGTCTTCGTGCGTTTCAACCCTGGCGACTGCGCCAGTCGTTGCTCCTGACTTGACCATGTACACATCGCCGAATTTCGGTTTGTATTTTTTTGAAAAAATGGCATGGTCGTCCTCAGAGATGTAGCCACGCATCCTTGAGAAATCTAGTCGATCATTTTTTACCGCCTCGGCAGAAATAAATGGAATTCCGTCATCGTAAAACTGAGGCGTACTATGCGGCCCATCAGTTATTGGCGTATCCAGTGAAAACTTGATTGGAATCACTTTCCAGTGCGTTGGTACATTGCCGAGCCAGGCCACCCCCGAATCCTTCATCGCCACCGTCGGATCAAGACCCTTAGTGACGGCATTGCTGATGAGGGCCGTGCGCTTTTCAGCCAGTTTGTTGAGCAGCGATTTTTTCTTTGCGATAAGGGCATCGATTTGTGTGGTTTTGAAATCTAGGAAGCGGGCGATGGCTTTTTGCTCTTCAACTTCCGGCAACAGAACTGGGAGGTTTCCAATGAAATCCCAACTTGCTCGCGGCATTTTGCTGCCATAGGTTGAAGAATCAACAATATTGATGAAGTCACGAGATAGCATGTAGTACTTCAAAAATTCAGCATGTAATTTGTCCTTACTTCTTACAACCAGTGCTTCACTCGAAATCAATCCATCCTGCTGAGCCAAATGAACTTTGGCGAGATAAGGGCGCAACTTCCCAAAGAGGACATCTCCTGTAATAAACGACGATGCTAGGCCTTCGCTATTGCTAATTTCACCGTCGATCTTTCTTCCCGTCCATGATTCGATGTGTTCCAGGCCCAGATAAGGCAATGGCGAATCCTCGACACTCACCTTGTTGTTGATGAGATCAGTTGAGAACTTCAGCCTCTTGATTCGCCAATGGCTGGGCTTTTTCTGCAACCATGTGACTCCTGAGTTGTCCAGCTCTTTGTATTGCGCGTACCCCATCACACTACCTCACTTAGCATGGTCATGATGTCTTTTTCCAGCTGACTGATTTCACCTGCAATCACTTCCAGCGGACGCGGCGGTTGATATACATAGAAATGCCGGGTCAGCGGGATTTCATAGCCAACCTTGGTTTTGCTGTGGTCAATCCAGGCATCCGGCACATGCGGCAGCACTTCGGCCTTGAGGTAGTCCTCGCAGTCGTCTTTCACCAGTGCCAGCAGCTTGTCGTGGCCGGTTTCGTTATCGTAGCCCAGCGGCAGTGGCAATTTAATGTCGTCCGGCAGGGCCACGATTTCGGTATCGCGCAGATCGGCATCGGGTTCTGGCTTGCCCTTGGCATCCAGACAGATGTCAGCCTTGGGGTCGCGTTCCGACAGCGCTGCCAGGATGGCTTTCTTTACCGGCGTACCCACTTTGATGCCAGCCTTCTTCAGGGCGACTTCCAGCACTGTCTCGAAAGCAGGGCGGTTGCGGTACAGCGTTTCACTGCCCATGCCCTGCAGGGCGGCCTTGATCGCTGCCTGTGTTTCTTGGCCTGCAGCGACTTCTGCGCGATAGGTTGCATCGTCTTTACGTTTCTTGCTGATTGCCAGATTGGCGAAAGCGCTCTGCTCATCCAGCTTGGCAATGCGCTCGCTGCTTACCTGAAAGTTCAAGCGCAGGGGACGCTCAACGGTGATTTTCAGAAAACCAAACTCGCGGTTCTCGAAAATCTTGCTGCAAATTCGGCGTTCCGGCTTGCCATCCACCAGCACTTCACTTTCTGCATCATGGTCGTGCTCGGCGTACAGGCGCACCATTTCCTTGATGTGGTCGTCCGAGAGCTCGTTGCGCTTATTGCCAAGGCTCTTGTCCATCTTCTTGAAGTGGCGAGTGCCGTCAATCAACTGCACCTGACCTTGGCGGTGTGCGGGTTTCTTGTTGGTGACGATCCAGACGTAGGTGTAGATGCCCGTGTTGTAGAACATCTGGTCAGGCAGGGCGACGATGGCGTCCAGCATATCGCGCTCAATGATCCAGCGGCGAATATTGGACTCGCCCGATCCAGCGTCCCCGGTGAATAGGGGCGAGCCATTGAAGACGACGGCCATTTTGGAGCCGTCACCACCGACGTTCTTGCCCTCGATAAGCTTGGGCGGCTGGTGCATCTTTGAGATCATGTGCTGCAAAAATAGCAGCGAGCCATCGTTAATGCGTGGCAGGCCTGCACCGAAACGGCCAGAGAAGCCTTGGTCTTCGTACTCCTCACGCACAAAGTCTTCTTCCGGCTTCCACTCCACACCAAAAGGGGGGTTGGCTAGCATGTAATGGAATTTCTTGTCTGGGTGGCCGTCGTGCGGCACAAAGCCGTTGGTCTTGTTCTTGGCATCTTTGATACCCAGGGTGTCGCCATAGATCAGGTTGTTGATCGGCTCATCCTTGATCAGAAGGTCGGAGCAGCAGATGGCGTAGGACTCGGGGTTGTATTCCTGCCCAAACAATTCGATATTTGCGTCCGGATTCAGTCCAGATGTGAAACCGTCACCGCAGATGAACTTCTCAGATTCGGAGAGCATGCCACCGGTACCGGCGGTGGGGTCGTAGACGCTGCGGTATATGCCCTTTTCGTAGATGCCGTCTTCGCCGGTAAACAGCAACTGCACCATCAAGCGAATAACTTCACGTGGAGTGAAGTGATCCCCGGCCTCTTCGTTGGCTTGCTCGTTGAACTTTCGCACCAGCTCTTCGAACAGGTAGCCCATCTGCAAATTGCTAATGGCCTTGGGCGATAGGTTGATGTCTGCAGAGCAGAATTCTTTGATGATCAAGTACAGCCGATTCGCCTCATCCAGCTTTGCAATCTCTGTTTCAAATTCGAACTTGTCGAATATGTCGCGCGCACGCGGCGAGAAGCCTTGTATGTAGGCGATCAAGTTGCCCGCGATGTTGGGTGCATCGCCCAGCAGCTTCTCAAACGTGAAGCCGCTGGTGTTGAACAGCTCCTGCTTGCGATCAGTGGCTGCGATGCGGGATAGGGACTTTTCCAGTGCTGGACCAGTGATGCCTTTGTCTTCAAGTCGCTTCTTTTCGTCCAGCACCTTCTGCTTGTTTTCGGCCAGAACTAAATCGAAGCGGCGTAGAACAATCAGCGGCAGCATCACGCGGCGGTACTGCGGCGGACGGTAGGGGCCGCGAAGCTTGTTGGCGATATTCCAGATGAAGCCGACTAGGTTTTGGTGTTGTGCGTTTTGCATTGGCGATTCCTGAATTCTGTTGAGCTCGTTGACTGCTATTTCTTGAGAACGCTGGCCGGGGGCCTATACCCCGGTGCGATCTTGGCATTCTCAACGCCGTACAGCGCCAGCGGATCGCTGAGCCATAGGCGGTACTGTTCTTCCTTAAGACGGTGGTCAGACGAGCAGTCCACACTCCAGCGCAACAGCATGTAGCCCGCAATGGCTGCGCGTACACGCATCCGGATCGAGCCGTCGGTCATCCCGTAGTCCATCTTGATGATCTCGGGGCGTTCAAGGCGCGGGTGCGGAACGAAGTCCAGCTCGACAATGCGCGTCCATTGGATGTCGTTCTCTGGGCGTTCATGTGCCAACGGTTCCTCATCGACCAGAGTTGGTGCCTCGATGCGTGTGACTACAAAATCGCGAAACTCGCTGGTCTTGCGATCAAAAGCACGAACGTGCCAGCGTAGGCCGGTGTCCACCAGGGCGAAGGGCACGATGACCCTTTCGGACTCGCCGCTGCTCATTGAGTGGTAACGGACAGCGACTGGCCGCTTTGCGTGGATCGCTCGGCAGATCGGTGCCAGGACATCCATTTTGGGGTTGCTCAGGGCCGTAGGTGACTCGCAGGGCAGTAGTGGCTGCGTTGCACCTTTAATGCCATCCCCAAACCCCAATGCCAGCGCGGACAGCACCCGTTGTGGAGCGTGATCGAACAGCGGAGAGAACACTTGCTTGATCCGGTAGATCTTGTTGCTTCCGTCAAAGGTGATGTTTTGCGGCGCAATTTCCCGGTACAAAGCCAAATCGCGGGTTGCTCCTGCCGGAGCCACACCGAAACGATCGATCAGGTCGGGACGGCCGATCTCACCGAGGAAGTAGAGGCGAAAGTCGATGTAGGCCAGTCGCTCGCGCTGGGCGTGACTCAAGTTCTCGACGCGCTGGGCTTTCATGCCTGTAATAACCTTTGCTGGATGCATGGACTGATTTTGCGTAAATCATATCATCAATATGATGATATATTGAGATGTAATTTGATGAAGTGGCAAACTTCGACCAAGGAGTGACTATGGGTATATCGCAAGGGTACAGCGGACTGCATCAGATTCACTATCTGTTTATCGATGGCGAGCAGCTTCGCCAAACGTTGAAGGAGGTGGGAACGTTCTGGTTCGGCAAGCCAATCGACATTGACTATCGGAAGTTGCAGCGCGATTGTCAGAAAGTCTTTTATTACGATTGTCTCCCTGCCAAGCGAGACCAATTGAACGAGACCGAATACCAGCACAAACTCCAAGAGAAGCAGGTGTTCTTCGACGAATTGCGTTCGCTAGCAGGCTGGCATGTCAGCGAAGGACTGGCCCGACATCGCAAGAAAGAGCGGCAGGAGCAAAAGGAGGTTGACATTCTCATTGCGGTGGACATGTTGACCCACACCCACCGCAAGAACATGGATCGGCTCACCTTTCTTTCTGGGGATCAGGACTTTGCGCCTCTCCTGGAGGCCGTTGTTCGCGATGGCATGTATGTCGAATTGCTTTACCCAGAAGGCCACACTGCGCGCGACTTGAAGTATTTCGCAGACTTTGCCAAGCCGATGGACATCGACTTTCTTTTAGGTATCGCGACAGAGGATTTCAGGCGCGGGCACGCATTCCCACAAGCATCTTGGGAGACTCAGGCTGAGCCAGATAACGCGACCTGGACATGGGACGGCATGCAGGGCAACCGCGTAATTGGTAAGGGCTGGAAAGAGGCCAACGGGACCATGCTTTGCTTCAGAACCACCCAGCCAAGCTCTCAAGGCCACTACTTAAGCGTGCGTGGCCAGGACTATGAGTGCGTCAAGCGTTATTTCGAGCTGCGGCTCGGTAGCCACTGGGGCGAGCCCGGCTTCAAACTGGAATGGGAGCTTCGGGGTTTCTAGTTTGGTCAAGGGTCTTGCTTGATAGGCTGACTTCGAACGCTTCCGCCCGCCCACTAGCAGTATGGCAGTTTGAGGCTGATCTGAGCCACTCGCGGTAAGCGGCCTTCATAGATGCGACGATCACTACCGGTCATTCAAGAGGTAGTGCTTCATACGACCGTTGTACTCCCGATATCGGGCACTCGACATGCCGCGAATGCGATCCGTGCTTGAGCGAACATGAACGACCGGTCTGGCTTTGGCTGTACAGTCACTCCCGACCCAAAGCCGTCACTGGTCTTTGGGTTTGGAATGTCTGCTTTCATGCTAAGCCAGCAGGTCTTCGAGCAGTTCATTTTTTTCGGTGAACAGAGTAAATCAATTGAGCAATCGCCTCGAATTCCACCATGTGGGCAGATGTTGAGCGCGTGACTAACGCTATCGTTCGTTCAGGCGCCGGAGGCGCCAA
>JACCDY010286160.1_pt1 | contig 18150 bp, 16 predicted proteins | sample 7446391 | NCBI WGS metagenome assembly JACCDY01 (sample SAMN15323451, study PRJNA562643) | freshwater metagenome | isolation source: river surface water | place: USA:Blue River Watershed | collected 2017-08-18
ACCTTCTTACCGGGCCCGACCAGTCCCTCCTTCTGGCCGCGATGCAACGGCGAGTAGGTGGTGATGCCGGCACAGAGAAGGGGGGCCACTCCGGCCAGATCGAGATTCGAGGGAATCCGGAGAACGAAGCGCTCGTCGACGACAATGCTCTCGGAATAGCCCCCGTAGGTGACCGGTGCCGTTCCGTGCTTGTCGGGGGCGTTGTAAGTGAAAGTTGCATTGGAGCAGAACTGCTCCTTGTCTGCCCGGCACTGGGGGCACTCGTGATCGGAATCAACAAGGCAGCCGACCCCGACGAGGTCCCCGACCTTGTGTTTGGTGACGGAGGCTCCGATACCGGTCACCCTCCCCACGATCTCGTGACCGGGCACACAGGGGTAGACGGTGGGCCAGACACCGCTCCACTCGTTACGCGCGGTGTGCAGATCGGAATGACAGACCCCGCAGAAGAGGATCTCGATCCGGACGTCACGGGTCGTCGGTTCACGGCGAGGGATGAGGGTGGGTTCAAGCGGCACATCGGCCGCCGTTGCCGCATAGGCTTTGGCTTGAATCATGGCTGGATGAGAGTGTGCGGTGGAAATCAAACGGCGCGCGCTCCAGCGTCCGCTTTCAGCCACTGCCAGAGATTTTCGAGGCCCGCGGCGACGCGCTGCTTCGTGGCCACGAGTTCCTCCGGAGAAAATGATCCCGAGGCGGGTTTCTCGCTGGCATAGAGGTAGTATTTGATCTTCGGCTCCGTGCCGGAGGGACGGACGGCGACTTTCCATCCTCCTTCGATCTCAAAGACGATCATCGCCTCCTTGGGGATAGCCTCCCCCTCCGAATCAACGAGATCCTGGGTGGCGTAATTCAGGATCGAGAGCACCTTGCCCCCGGCGATTTCGGCCGGAGGATTCCCGGCGTAGGAATCGACAAGCTTCTTGATCTTCGCCGCGCCCTCAGCCCCCTCGAACGTGAGCGATTCGCCCCGCTCCAGATAGAAGCCGTATTCCGAATAAATCCGGTCGAGCAGGGTGATGACGGTGATCCCCTGCGAGGCGGCGTAGGCTGCCACCTCGGCGAAGCAGATGACGGCGGCATTGCCATCCTTGTCGCGGACGAAATCGCCAGTGTTGTAGCCGTAGCTTTCCTCCCCTCCGAAGACGAAGAAGAGGGAATCCTTCAGGCGCGCCTCGCGGGTCTCCTCCTCGGAGAGTTCGCGGTAGCGGGCACGGATCTCCGTAGGGAGCTTCTCCTCGTAGAGGCGCTGCTTGGCGCCGATGTATTTGAAGCCGGTCAGGGTCTCGACGCACTTCACCCCGAAGCCTAGGGCGATCTCTTTCTGCAGATCGGTGGTCACCAGACTCTTGATGACGACCGCCCGTTCGCGGTTGGCCTCGTTGAGGATCCCCTTCTCAAAAAGTCGCTTGAGCCGGTACCAAACCATGAGGGAACCGATCTGGTTGCCGGTCAGCAGGAGGAGCTTTCCGGAGGCATCCCTCGCCGCCACCCCCATGCGGTCGTCGTCGGGATCGGTGGCCTGGACCAGATCCGCTTTTTCGCGGTCGGCCAACTCCAGACCAAGAGTCAGGGCCTCGGGATACTCGGGATTGGGCGACTTCACGGTGGGGAAGAGTCCGTCGGGAACCATCTGAGAGGTGACCGGGATGCACTCCACCCCGAGACGGTGGAGCATCGGAACAACGATCACGCCGCCGACCCCGTGCAGCGGGGTGAAGACAGTCTTGAGCGCCGGCCTACGGCGGAAAAGCTCCGGATCAACTATCAGTTTCTCAAGCCGCTCCATGTAGGCCTCGTCGATCTCCCTGCCGATCGCGATGATCCGTCCGCGCTCCGCCTCGGGCAAGGGCTCATAGGAGTCGTCCCCCTCGTTGACCCTGTCGATGATCCCCTGATCATGCGGGGCCACGACCTGGCCGCCATCCTCGAAGTAGACCTTGTAGCCGTTGTAGCCAGGAGGGTTGTGACTGGCGGTGATGTTGATGCCGGCGGAGGCATTCTTGTATCGGACCGCAAAGGAAAGCTCCGGCGTGGAACGCGGCCCCTCGAAGAGCAGAGCATCGCATCCGAGATCCGTCATCACCCTGGCGGCAAGCTCCGCGAACTCCCGCGAGAAAAAGCGGGTGTCGTGGCTGATCGCGATCGAGGGACGGCCGGGACGCCCCTCCCGCCGATGCCACTCGCGGACATAAGTGGCAAGTCCCCGGGTGGCGCGGATGATGTTGTACTCGTTCATCGCGTTGGTGCCGATGCAGGCATGTTCGGGCCTGCCGTCGGGCCGGCCCGGGCCGGCCTCTGCCTTGGTCACGACCTCGCCGATCGTCTTGCCGCGAAGTCCCCCCGTCCCGAAGGCCATTGTCCGGAAGAAGCGGTTGTTGAGCTCGTCCCAGCGTCCCGTCCCCGCCAACTCCGCGATGACCTCCCCGGCGAGGGGCGAGGTTCCCCGGGAGAGCATCCTGCGGATATTATCCGCCGAAGAAGCGAGGAGTGTTCCGGCGGCCTCGGCCGCTGCGATGGAATCAAGGAGAGTCGACATGCAGGAAGGTTTAAGCGTGAATGCTCTTTCGTCAAAAGAAGAAGATGAGATTCCTCCAGATCCTTGGAAAATACCGGGCCATTTTCTCGATCGGACTCCAGAACACCTTCGTCTACCGCTGGAATTTCCTGCTCCGCTCCCTCTTTGCCCTGGTGCCCCTCTTCGGCACCGTCTTTGTCTGGCGCGCCATCTACGGCGACACCTCCGGGGAGATCGCCGGTTATGCCTTCGGTGAGATGATCTTCTACTTCCTGCTGGTCCTGCTGATCGAAAACCTCATCACACCGACCGAGGACGAGTGGCAGATCGCCGCCGAGATCCGGGAGGGCCAACTCAGCTCCCTGCTGCTCAAGCCCTTCGACTTCCTCGCCTATCGCACCTGCATCTTCGCGGGATCACGCCTACTCTACACCGCGGTGACCATCATCCCGGTGGCCGCCGTGTTCTGGTGGTACCGCTCCTTCCTCCACTGGCCCACCCATGCGGAGACCTGGGCATGGTTCACCCTCAGCCTCGTGATGGCCGCGGCGATCCAGTTTCTCATCGCCTTCGCACTGGCGATGCTTGCCTTTTGGATCCTGGAGATCTCGACCGTTGTCTTCATTCTCTACTCCTTCGAGTATTTTCTCAGCGGGAAACTCTTCCCGATCGATGCAGTACCGGGAACGGCGGGCACCATACTCCGTTTGCTCCCCTTCCCCTACGAGCTCTACTTCCCCGTGGCGATCCTGATGGAAAAGGTAAGCGGAAGGGCCCTTGGCGAAGGCCTGCTCATCCAGTCGCTCTGGGTGCTACTCTGCTTCCTGCTCGCCCGCATCCTCTGGAACGCGGGTATTCGCCGCTACGAGGCGGTGGGCATTTAGGAAACCGCCGGGAAGAGGCAATGCCTCGGCGACAATCCTGACACTCGCTCCCCTTCCAACGCGTTCACTCAGGACCGCGACATCGACGGAACGCATCCGGATGCATCCGTAACTGGCAGGCCGACCCAGTGACCTTTCCTGCGGCGTTCCGTGGATATAGATGCCGCGGCCGAAGGCGTTGCGATTGCAGGACTCCCTCCCCTCCAGCCACAGGATGCGCGTCACGATGGGATCACGGCCCGGGGCATTCGGCTTGAGAATCTCCCCGGTGGGATTCCTTGATTTGAAGACGGATCCAAGGGGAAGCCCCATCCCGATCTTGGACTTGATCAGGAACTTCCCGAGCGGCGTGGCATAGCTGCCCCAGCGGTCGCCGATGCCGAACTTGGAAGTGGAAACCGGATAGATCGCCTCGGGTTTCCCATCCGTCAGCAGGAGTAGCTTCTGCTCCTTCACGCTCACGATGATCTCATGATGCTGATCGCCCGCCGAAGGGAGCAGCTCGGCACGAAGCATCCCGTGACTCATCGGAAGCAGTAGCAAAAGAAGGGCTTTTTTCCAGAAATCGGACATCCAGCCTATAAGTTCGCCTTATAAGCCCATCCCGTCAACCCGACAGTGTCACTGTGTCGGATTTGTTAGGGAGCCACTGCAGAAATCGCATCAAGGCCGTTGCGGGTAGAACTGGCCGCGGGCAAGGCGGTTTGGCACGCGCATCCCCTCAGCGGGCTGTAAGTGCCAAGCCAACGCAGCCCCCGGCTGGTTATCCACGCAACCCTATGGGCTGAAGCCAGTTGTCGATTTTTGTGGCGTTACTCGTTCGGTCGAGACCGCTGTGGGTATCGCCCAGCACTCGCGCCTTCAAAAATCAGCAACTGCCCTTCAGCGGCCATCATGGGATTTCTTCAGTGGCTCCCTTGCTTCAGAGAACCTTCGGTGATCACCACATGGGCCCCGTTACCGACGAGATCATAAAGTTTCTTCACATCGGAAGAACGCATCCTGATGCATCCATAACTGGCAGGGGTCCCGATCATCGCCTCCTGGGGCGTCCCGTGAATGTAGATGCAACGACTGAAGGCGTTCCGGTTATGCGACTCCAGACCATCAAGCCAAAGAATGCGCGTCACGATCGGGTCGCGCCCCGGGGCGTTCGGAACCAACACCTCGCCGGTGAGCCTGCGTGAATGAAAAACCGCTCCCAAGGGAGCCCCGTCTCCTATTTTCTTGCGAACGCAAAGGTGTCCTAGCGGCGTGGCGTAGCTCCCCTCGCGGTCACCCGTTCCGAACTTGGAGGTCGAGACGGGATAGATGGCTGTGGGTTTGCCATCGGTCAGCACCAGCATCTTCTGGTCGGGAACGCTCACGATCAGGCGGTGCCGGTTATCGGCGCACCCCGCAAGCACCAGCAGGAAGACCGCAGCGACGATGGCAAGGCAGGACCTCACTTCAGCGAGGCCGCCACCTCCGCGGCAAAATAAGTCAGGATCATGTCGGCACCGGCCCGCTTGATCGCGAGCAATGATTCGTCACGAGTTGCTTCGTAATCGAGCCATCCAAGGCGGGATGCCGCGTGGATCTGGGCATACTCGCCAGAGACCTGATAAGCCGCCACGGGCAGCAAGGTCTCCTCCCTCACGGCCCGGATGATATCGAGATAAGGACCGGCCGGCTTCACCATCACCATGTCGGCTCCCTCGGCCTCATCGAGACGAACCTCGTGCAGGGCCTCGCGAACATTGGCCGGATCCATCTGGTAGCCGCGCTTATCGAGAGGAGCCGTGACCGTGCCGCTCTTCACGGCATCCCGGAATGGGCCGTAATAGGCCGAAGCGAATTTTGCCGAATAGGCAAGGATCCCTGCCCGCTGATGCCCCGCGGCATCAAGCGACTGACGGATCGCCCTCACTCGCCCGTCCATCATGTCGGAGGGGGCGACGATATCGGCGCCGGCCTCCGCTTGTGCGACGGCGAGGCGACAAAGTGCCTCCACGGTCAGGTCGTTGGCAACCTCTCCCCTCTCGTCCAGCAGGCCGTCGTGCCCGTGATCGGTGTAGGGATCAAGGGCCACATCCGTGATCACGGCGAGACCGGGGCAGGCGGCCTTCACCGCGCGGATTGAGGCATAGAGGACATTGCCGGCATCGCAGGCATGGGAGCCCCGGGCATCCTTCCTGTCCTTTTCAATGCACGGAAAGAGGGCGATGGCCGGGATGCCGAGATCACTGATGCGGCGGCACTCCTCCGCAAGGGTGCTCACCGTGTGACGCACGACCCCGGGCATGGAGTCAACGGGCTCCGGAGCCCCCTCCCCGCCCTTGACGAAGAGAGGCTGAATGAGGTCTTCCGGACGCAGGACGGTCTCCCGGATAAGGGTGCGGATCGAGGGAGTTGCCCGGTTGCGCCGCATCCTTCTCAGGAGATCGAGGCTGGGAGTGCTTGCCATAAGTGAAGGTATCTTCACCCAGCCTTGCCCGGAGTCAAGAAGGGGAGGCATCGTGTCTCCAAGGCCGTTGCTCCCGACAGACCCAGCTCACTCGGACGAAACAAGTCGCTTTGGCTTGAATTCGCCGCTGCATCGTGCATCTTCTTCTCTCCCACTTCACGACCCTATCGTCCAGTGGCCTAGGACACTCCCCTTTCACGGGAGTAACACGGGTTCGAATCCCGTTAGGGTCGCCATTTTTTTGTCATTTTATTTGTGACATTCGACTCGGCTAAAAGAGAAATTGAACGGGTTTTTAATTTTAGGTTCTTAATGGGGTTGAGGATTTATTAGAGTTTTTATGTCATTTTCTATAAAAAAAGGTGACAGAATCTGGTGACAATCACTCCCTCTGCAATCACATCCAGATGAAAAAGACGATCACAAGAAAACCTAAAAATCGGAAACAGAGCCTCGGCGCCGTAAATTTTTTTTCTTACTCCGGAAAATATCCAACTTTTCGGTTGACTTGGAAATCGGGAGGAATCACCCAACGCCGTGACTTCCGGAACGAAGAAGTTGCTCGCAAGGAAGCGGCTAAAATCAACAAGGAAATCAGCGAAGGAAAGCCCCAGGAAGAGATACCCAAGAACGAAATACTCAAGGTCGGCTCCGTAAAGATTTACATATACCCAAAGGGAGACTACCCCCTCTTTCGTCTCCGCTGGAAGGTTGGCCGCAGAGTTTTCCGCAGGGACTTCAGGAGTAAGGAAAAAGCCATCGCCGAAGCCAACAAAATTACGGACTCTTTGGCCTTGTCCGATGCAGCGACCACCAAAGCCCACGGGGACGACATCATCTATTTCCTCGAATGCCAGCGGAAGCTCGGAAAGATCCCTCTCCACGAGGCTGTCGCGTTCTACCTCAAGTATCACGAGCATCTGGCCGACGGGAAAACCTTCGACGAGGTTGCTCAGGAGATGATTGATACCGCAAAACTCCGGAAGGTCGGAGACCGCTATATCTCTCAGCTCGAATACGCCAAGAAAGTCTGGGGTGGGTGGCAAGACGGGCGACCTCTCAGCAAATGGTCGGCTGAAAAAATTACCGAGTGGCTCCGCAAAGGATCCTACGACGAGAAGACAAAGAAGACGATCTACAGCGACAGAACCCAGATCAACCTCGTCCGATGCCTCAAGAGCTTCATGCTCTACGCCAGAAAGCGCGGGTACATCCCCAAAGCGTCTGACCTTCCCACCGAGCAAGTCGAGACCCCGAAGGTCAGGGACAAGACTCCCGAAGTGTTCAGCCCCGAGGAACTCATGCGGGTTTTGATTGCTGCGGACAAACGCGCTCTCCCCTACTTCGCCATCATGGCTTTTGGAGCCGGACGCAGGGCGGAAGTCGAGCGGTTGACCGCACGGCATATCAACCTCGACGAGAATCTCCTGATCTTCGACACGGAGATCACCAAGACCAATGCTAGGCGCACCGTAGATATTCCGGACAACCTTCACGCTTGGCTGAAAGATTTTGCCCCCACGGAGGGTGAGATTGTTCCGGTAAAGGACACGATCAACATCCCTGCGGATCGCCGAACCGCGGCGGGTATTGTATGGAAGCAGAATGCGCTTCGGCACTCGTTCTGCTCCTACCACCTCTCGAAACACCGGAATGCTTCGCTCACGAGCGAGCTTGCTGGGAATAGTGTTCAAATGGTTCGTTCGGTTTACAAAGCTCTCGTCAGCCGGACGGCCACCGAGGAGTGGTTTGAAATAACCCCCGAGAGGGTTAAGGCATTTGCCAAAGAAAAAAGACTTGACGAGTTATTAACTTGGTGATAGGTTGTGACTTGTAAGGGGTTATTACAAATAGCCCTGACAATACAAAAAAATAGAACATGCCAAACAAACTAAAACTAGGAACCGAGCGTGTCTCGTACATCGAGGAAGCCGCGACCAAGAAAGCCCTATATCTGCTCAGTACTATCAAGGGAGTGACGATCTCCGAAATCATTCGAGAGGCAACCTCCGAGTACCTGAAACATCAAGACCCTGAAGGTAATTTGATGCTGACGGCTCATACTCTTACCGCATCGCAGCCAGAAAACAGAGGGGACCGTGCCGCAGAAGATGTCGATCCGGAAACCCTCAAGACGATTACCCAACTGATGAAGAAATTCAAAAGGTAACCGCGAAAAGCTTGCTCGGTTCGATAGTCGGTAAGCTCGATCACCCAGTCAGCGGTTATTCGGTGTAAACATACAGCATTATCGTTCGATACTCCAAGAAGTGCATTGAGTAACAAATACATCGCGCGATGGAATCACCCCTAGTTGCTTATTTTTTCTCATAACCCGGTAGAATCGCGTGTCATAGATTTAGTGACAGTTGTAAGTTGTTCATCTGCAGGTACATATTTGCAGCTAGAACCAATTCGAATCCCGTTAGGGTCGCCACTTTAGTGGCGATCGCCTTCAGGCGAATTCGAACCTGTAGGGTTCGACTGCCACGCCGCGATCAGCGGCATTTCTTTTTACCCGCAGGGAAGTTGCAGAGCCTGCCGCAGGTCGTAGTCAATCCCGTTAGGGTCGCCAACTCTGTTAGCGAGTCCGCAGGACATGAGAACCCGTAGGGCTCGAGCCGAGGCCGTGGGAACGGACGAGTCAGATCCCGTCCCGCAACTGCGGGAGGACCCGAAGGGGTGAGAGCGCCGGGCGGCGCGATCATCAATCCCGTTCAACTTCTGCGCAGAGCCTGCCGCAGGCAGGATCATCCCGTTAGGGTCGCCACTTTACTCGCTCACCTGTTCGGTTTGGCGGTCAACGATACGTCCCGTGATCCTGTCGATCGCCACACTCACCCAGACACGGCGTTCACCCGCGACGGTGAAATCGGAAGTTCCAGTTCCGGCTCCGGTGAATTTTCCGTTCTGTGCGACCACATCGATCAGCACGTTCCAAGTTCGTGTTTGTCCCACCTCAGCGAGGGCGCGGATCGCCGCCTCACGGCTCTGTTTGATGGAATCCCCGGTGGTTGCAATCACGTTGGAAGCCACCAGATCGACAAGCTGTGTTCTATTGATCAAAGGGGCCAGAGTCGTGACGCCAACCATGTTGGAGGCATACGTGGCGGCGACGCTTGGGGTAATGCTGCCGGATCCCGATGTCGGGGTTTCGCAGAGCAGAGCCTGCAGAACAACGGGCTGACGTGTGTTCAGATTCACAACTCCGGCGCGGATTCCGCTTGCAGGAGTGGAGTAGGCGGAAAAGGCATCGAGCAGGTTACGGTCGGCACTACCCGCGGAGACAAAATCAATGGTTCTCCAGGGCGACTCACGGAACACATAACCGAGTTCACCCACGCTGTTGATCCGATTGGCGGGGCCGATCCAGTTGGTGTCGGTTATGCTGGCAGGGGCATAATTCGTCGTGACCGGAAGAATATTGGTACAAAGCGTATTGGTATCCCCTCCCGATGGCATCCGGTTGGTTTCCCCGGCACCACGCAGGCTTCGGGGGTCGATGCTCAGGATCTGCACCCCGTCCAAGGCCAACGATCCCGTATCCGTGGTGGTCGAGTTGATGTTTGTAAGGGTCACCGAGATCGAACAAGACGCCGAGACAACGCCTCCGGAGGCGGAATTGGAATTGGTTCCAAAATTCGAATAGACCGTGTTGGAACCTGTTTTGAGAGCAAATGAAAGTCCGTTCAACGAGACGGAAAGAACGCTGTTGCTGATCGATCCCTGCCACCCGAAGGAGGCACCGAAATACCCCAGGGCCGCTGCATTGCCACTGAAAGTCTGGGCATAAACAGGGGAACATCCGGTCGGAACAGTAACCGTATTGGTCACGGATGCAGCGGGCAGGGTAATATTGGTGATCCCCCCAAGGGTCATCGTCCCCGAAACCAGAGATCCTTCCACGGTGACATTCGTTCCCACCGGGGAGTAGACCTGCGGAATCACCGAAAAAGTGATCCAGAAGGTATTTCCGTTTCCTGCATTGCCGAGATCCTTGTCGTTGCCGTTGTTACCAGTTCCGGGATTACCCACCGCCTTACCGTTCATCCAGTTGGTGTTGCTGCTGGAGTTGTTGTTGGTGTTCTTGTTGTTGTTGTTGTTTCCGTTGCTCTGCGTCTGGATGAACGTGTTGTACACGAGGAAGATCCTCGAGACATACGGGAGTTGCTTTTTCCCGGCCACGGTGTCGGAACCATAGGTGATGCGAATTGGAGTGCTTCTGTTCGTCGTGAATTGGTCAATGATGTCCGCTCCCAGCGAAACCGCCTTGAGCGCATTGTTCGTGGGCCAGGAAACAGCGGAAAAGACCTTCACGGGTCCGTTGCTTTCCCACGAGTTGGTGAAGGTGATGGCTGCTCTCAGGACCTGAAAAAGGTCTGGGTTGGCGCTGGAAAGGGCGGAGGAAAGCGCATTGGTGTAGCTGTAGGTGGGAGAAGTTCCGAGCAACCCCACATTCGAGGGGTTGGTAATCCGGGAAAGATCGTAACGGGAGTTCATACCCAGCAACCCGTTGTTCGTGAGGGAAGGGCGGGCAAGTTCGCGGGAAAAGTGCGTCAGGTAAGGGAGGGCGTTGATGAGCTCCGGATTCCGGTTCTGCGCATAGCTGAGCAGATCCTGTCTTGAGGTGAAGAAAGCATTCGTGGCGACCTTGGAACCGGAACCATTCGTCGAAACCGCTGCAAGAAAGCCCGAGGATGCCGCTCCAGACACATAGTCCGCATAGGTGGCGGCGTTTGTCGCCTGCGGGTTACGGAACGAGACCAAGGCGTCGACAGCGGCGGGGGTCACGCCGGCAATCCGGGTCAGGTCCGCCCCCGCCTGGGTTCCCTTGAGTACGGATACCTGGGCTGTCGAGTATCCGGAGGGATGTCCCGCGGCATTCACGTCAAGAAGCCCACCCACATCGTAAACATTGTAGGCAAATCTTCCCACGGCGTTCGTGGAAGGCACGTTTGTGAGCGTCCCGTCACGGTTTACGTAAATCCAGGATGGGATCTGGTTGGTGGATCCAAACCCCTCCGTGAGAAGGCACGGAGCGTTCCAGCGGTTCGTATCGACCAATCTGCCATCGCGTGACGGAGATCCGCTGGAGTGAGCGGAGACCACGGGGTCAGCCGTGCCGGCAATGCTTTGGCGAATGAGATTCGCGAAATTCGCATCCGTGAGCATTGCCGCCTGCGTCACGGAGCGCGCAGGCAGCATGGACGCGCTGTTTGCGGAGGGCGGAAAATAGTTAAGCGAGGAGCCGTTGGTCACGACGACCGAGTTGCCTGCGATCTCGGAAAGCAAGAGTGAAAGCACATGGTCGACCCCGCTTTGTGCAATTTGCTCGGTGTATACCTGCCCTATACGTCCGCTTTCGATCACGGAGTTGGCGGCAGTCCTTGAAAAGAAAGCCATCGTGGCAAAGGAAACGAGCACAATGAGCGAGAGCGTCAAAATGAGGGAAACACCCTCCTCGCCGGATCCGCGCCTTGATTTGAAGGAGTGCTGCGGGCTTTTCATGGCAGGGGGGTTGTTTTTTGGAGAATCCTAATGCCGGATTTGAAACGGGAAGGCATGGAGATGGAATCCACAGCCACCCTCCATGCGGAGGGGTCTCCCGCAAGGGCGGATTTCACCGAGGCAAGATATCCACTTGAGCGGATCAGGGCATAATCCGCGGAATCCACGGCTGCGACCGAGATTTCCAAGGCTTTCGTGCAATTCGTCAGGGCGGCTCCAGAACCTGACGATGCCGTGACAAGCGCGTTGTAACCCGGGGGAACCGCATTCCCGCGATAACTTCCCGAGACCGCCCAACCGGAGGGCTCGTCCGAAGAGACGGGATAGTTCGTCGCCGCCGTGTAGACCGTTGCCCGGATGGCAAGGATCCCTGCAGCCAAGGGAACGGCTGCGGCAGCGGGGGGATTCGTCGATGCATTGAGCGATGCATCCATCAGATTCGTCTGTGAGAATCCGACCGCGCCGTAGTAACGGTAAATCCTGTTGCTGGAATCGAGCGAATACTTCACGGCAAGGAAACGGGAAGCGGTGGAGGACGAGGGGGCCCGGCGATTGCACAGCATCGCCAGGACGACATTGTTGTCGGGAACACTGGGGGCAATCACGGTGGCATCGGGCCCAATCGCCGCGTTTTCAAGGTCAACGGAGATGACATCGAGGAGACGACGCGCGGAGGCAACCGCCTGGATCTTCTTTTCCTGCGAGTTCGTAACGTGAAGCACCTCCTCGGTAGCCTGAAAAATGAGGAGCACGAGCAAGGCAAGGACGGCAACCGCGACAAGAAGCTCGGGCATCGTGTGCCCCATAGAACCATGGGATCGGGATTTCATGGCTACGGCATCCGCGGGAGGAACCTGATGGGCAGGGTGAGTGATCCTTGAGAGCGGCTCCAGCTCAGGTTCACGGCATTGAAAACAGGATTGGCGGAGGCGGGCCAGGCCACACTAAGAACCGCAGATCCCTCATCACTTGCGGATGACGGCGGGGTCACGATACAGACGGCGCACAATTGCCGGTAAAAGGAATTCGACGGCTGGTCCCCCTCGAGCGAGAGGGATCTCCAGCTGTTGGTCGAACTGGCTCCACCCAAGGCGTACCGGCAATTCGTTCCGCTGAAGCTCCAGTCGAAGTTCGTGCCATCGGATGTCTGGGCCGCGCGAAGGGCCACTGAGAGGGTGCTCAGCACATCGGCACCGGCAGCCTCGCAGGTGGCATTCTGGAATTCCCTGATGCCGACGGGAAGCAATCCTATGACCCCGAAGATGACAAAGGAAACCACGCCGGCGGCGATCACGACCTCAACCAAGGAGAATCCTGCCGATTTTTTCCGGAATCTTTTCATCACTTCCTGTAGATGGACGGGGTTCCCACACTGCCGTCGATGACCACGGTCACATTATTGCCCGGAGTAAGATTTGTTCCGTGAGTCTGACACAGCGGAAGATACATCAGCGGATCGAACCCGGAGGAGGCGGTGGGGGTAGGATTCGTCGTGGCTTCCCCTTTGGGCATGAAAGTGATCGTCCTTCCCTGATCGAAGGGGATTTTTGCGATCTGAAACTGCATTCCGTCCAGAAAGTCCGTCAGATCAACAGCCCCGCCGCTTGACGCGGGACTGAGAACGCCGGCGACATTCGTCAGTCCTATATGGGGAATAAGAAGGGGCTTCCCTATGGGTATGAGATTCGATGCATTCGTATGGGCCTTTCCATCCTTGGAACGGACAGCCCCGATCCTCAGGCCGAGACTGCCCTCCCTCACCTCTTCCTGCATCGCAAGCCAGACATAGGTCCTGCGGCTTACCGCTTCGTTTCTGGCCTGCTCAATCGCCGCGGAAATATCATACGCGGCCGCCGTCACCCCATGCGCCGTCAGGATGGAAATGAGGGCCGGAACAGCAAACCATACAAGGTAGGTGATGATGTTCAGGACAACCAGCAACTCGATCAGGGAAAATCCCCGGTTACCCCGCAACAAGCCTGCTCGTTGCTCACCATCACGCGCTTTGGGAAATAACAGAACCATCCTGATTCAATAAAACACACGCGGGCAGCTCTGACAACAGGCGCGGTCCGAAGTTTCCGAAACGTCGAGTCGGGACATTGCAACCGGTCTCACCAGCTTCTCCTCCTACCCCCTCCCGTCCTCCCAATCACGATGAAGCAAGGCGGTTATTCCCAGGCTCATGAGCCGGAAGCCCTAGGATGCCTCCGAAAACAACTCGAGCAGACGGCTCCGGTTTTCGGGAAGCTTGTGCGCGACGGCGACAAGGGAACGATGCGCCGGGATCGCCGGATCGTGGATTCCCAGAACCCTTGCCAGCTCCCCCTCGAAGTGGAGGACAGCCCGCTTGTCCGGAGGATTCTGCCGGAGGTATCCCCAGGCACGGCGGAGCAGGGAGAAGATTTCCGGCTCGGGATGCATCGGCTCGGTGAAGAGATCGCAGAGCTCCGCAAAGTAAGAGGCGGTCAGGACGGTGGCATAGGTCGGTGGCAGCGCCGCATCAAGGGCCACCACGACCTCTCCGAGCGCGTGAAGATCACCCGACTTCGGCGCCCGGAAGGTGATGTCGGCCTCGGTGAAGAGCTCCAGGCGACCGGCGAAGGGGCTGCCGGGCTTGGTGGCACCGCGCACCGCCGTCTTCACCTTGCCATGGCGGTCGGTCAGCCAGACCACCACCAGGCTGTTCTCGGAGAAGCGGTACCGCCTCAGCAGGATGGCGCGCGCCTCCTCCATGATGATCCTACTCCCCGTCCCCCTCCATGGCGCGGATCAGGCACTCCTGGATAAAGGCGAAGAAATTCACCTGCATCACGGCCAGTCCCCGCGGGGTGGAGAAGTCGGGCTCTTCCCGCACGGACAACTCCGCCTCCGTCAGGCCATGCTCCGAGGCCAGGGCGAGACGGAGTGCATTGAGCGTCGAGAGCCACTCCTCCGCATGATCCGCGGGGATCTTCAGAGACCAGGTCTCATCCTTCTCCCGGACCATCGTTGCCAGATCCCCCTCCACGACGGCCCGCGCTTCATCGAAGCCCCGGCGCAATTCCGGCTGCACATGATCCTGCCAGTCGATGCAAAGCTCCTCATCCTCTCCGGGAGGAGGGAGAAGCCTGGCGCTCCCCTCGGGACAGCGCTCCCAAGGATCGAGGGCGACCGTCCGCAGGATCCCCTCCAGCACGGGATGGATCCCGTAAAAGCGACCTCCACCACCCTCTGCAAACTCGAACGTCACGGCGCCTTCTCCATGGTGGCCAGCAGCAGGAACCCGTGGAGCTGCTGCACGTAAAGCTCGGCCTGCTCGCGGCCTCCGCTCCAGACGACGGAGCGTCCCTTGTGGTGAACCTCCATCATGTGCTGCTCGGCCTTCTCGGAGGTCCATCCGAAAACCCGGCGGAAAACCATCGTCACATAGCTCATGAGATTCACCGGATCGTTATGGACAACCACCAGCCAGGGGCGGTCGAGTTCCTCCCTAAGGGCGACCTCCGGAGACTCAAGCAGATCGGGAGATGCCATGATCAGAGGACTGCGATCGCGGCGGGGGCATTCTCCTCCCGACCAAGGATTCCAAGAATCAGGAAACGGGAGATATCACGCCCATCGAGACCTGCCCCCATTCCCTCTTGCAGGAGATAGGCCCCCTCCATGACACGCGGGGGCAGGCTGAAGAGGGCAGCGCGGAGCGCATGGATGACGGCAAGGTGTCCCGGCGCATCCCCGGCGAGGACCATCGTACGGTAGCGTTCCAGCATCCGGTCGCCTCGCGGCGGCAGAAACCCACCGATGAGACGCTTCCCCTCGGTGCGACTCTGCAGGGAGAGACGTTTCGGGAAGAGCGACTCCAACCGGCAATCGATCCCGGCAATCTCAAGATTCCCTCCCAGAGAATACTCCCGACGCACATCGGCCATCGCGGAGCGGATCACAGGGGAAAAAAGGGCAGCGTTCCAGTTCACCACCGAGGCGGCCACGGGCCCGCGAACTTCGAGGGTCACCTCACCAACCGCATCGAGGAAGGGATTGCAAAGCTCCGCCGCACGGACGATCACCCCGAGATCACTCCCGGAGTCGACCTGTTCTTGTTGGATGGCGGCTTCTCCCATGAGGAGGAAGCTATCATAGACCGCGAAGAGCGGCCTTCAAAATCTCCTCCTGACGGGCATGCATGATCACCCGCTCTTTTTCCGTCAGATCGTCGTAGCCGAGCAAATGAAGCAGTCCGTGGATGGCACAGAGGGCCACCTCGTGATCGGCAGGATGGCGAAACTTCTTCGCATTCGCCGCGGCAATCGGAACCCCGATCAGGATCTCGCCATGCTCGAAGGTGATCACATCGGTCGGCGTCGGATCCTCGAGAAACTCCCCGTGGACCTTCGCGATCGCCGCCTCTCCCAGCAGCGTGATCTCAACCTCGGATGGAAGAGTCAGATCCTTCTTCCTCGGCTTCCCGACGCACAGGGGCAATGCCACCTCCACAATCCGCTGGATCTTCGGCAGATTGACCTGCACCGCCCGCTGACGATTGGCCCAAAGGAGAGTGGGGAGCATGTGAAAAGGCTTTTAGACTGAAGACTGTTAGACTGTTAGGAAAAACTGAAAAGGATCCCGCAAACCTCCTGCCGGGAGGCGTAGGTAGTCATGCCAAAGGCAGCCCGATCCCGTAACGGGATCGTGGCGAAAGACTTGGGAGAGCCTGAGGACAAAGGCGCAGGAGTTTTAGATGCGGAGGCAGGCGCGCGAGGGAAGGCGTAGTAGTCCTACGCCGACCGCAGGCCAACACAGCCAGAGCGCAAAAGACCAAGCCTACTCATTGGCAAATGCCAATGAGTTCCGCGTCTGGGTCATATTGGAGATAGGGTCCAAGCCACTTCTCGACTTCCGCGACCGGCATCCCCTTCCGCTTCGCATAATCCTCGATCTGGTCGCGGCCAAGCTTCCCGACGGCGAAGTAGCGGGACTCGGGAGTGGCGAAATAGAGACCCGAGACGGAGCTGGCGGGATTCATCGCAAGGCTTTCGGTGAGGGAGATCCCGGTGTGCTTGGTGGCATCGAGGAGGCGGAAGAGTTCCCACTTCTCGGTGTGGTCTGGCCCGGCGGGATATCCTGCGGCGGGACGGATGCCGCGGTATTTCTCACGGATGAACTCCTCCTTGGTGAGGTTCTCCGTTTTGCCGAATCCCCAGAGGTCGCGGGCCTGCTTATGCAACCATTCCGCGGCGGCCTCGGCGAAGCGGTCGCCCAGGGCCTTCACGAGAAGGGCGGTGTAGTCGTCATGCTTTTTCTCGAAGGACTCGGCGTATTCGCCGACCTCGGGGCCAGCCGTGACGGCGAATCCCCCGATATAGTCGAGACGTCCGCTTTCGCGCGGCGCGATGAAGTCGGCGAGGGAGTAGTTGGGCTGGCCCTCGGGCTTCTTGTTCTGCTGGCGGAGCATCCGGAAGTACCCGATCACGGAGGAGCGCTCCCCGTCGGCGTAAAGCTCGACATCATCACCCACCCTGTTGGCCGGCCAGAAGCCGATCACGCCGCGGACACGGAACTTCTTTCCGGCGATAATCTCCTCCAGCACCTTGAGGGCATCCTTGTGAAGTTCGGTGGCTTGGGCCCCGATCTCGGGATCGCTCAGGAGACCGGGGTAGCGGCCGCGCATTTCCCAGGCGGCGAAGAAGGGCGACCAGTCGAAATACTCGACCAACTCGGCAAGCGGGATCTCCTCAAAGGTGAGAACGCCTGTTTTCTCAGGAACGGCGATGTCGGCCTTGGCCCAGTCGATGGAGGTCGCATTCTCGCGCGCGACTTCGATGGGAAGGAGTTCTCCCTTGGCACGCTTGCCGGCATGTTCCTCGCGGAGGCGCTTGTGATTCGCCTCAACCTCGGCACGGTAGGCTTCCTTGCGATCCTCGGAGAGGAGTTCCGCAGCCACGCCGACGACACGGGAGGCATCGAGCACATGGACGACCGGATGCCCGTACTCCCCGGCGATCTTCACCGCGGTGTGGGCGGGGCTCGTCGTGGCTCCCCCGATGAGGAGGGGGATGTCGAAGTTCGCGCGCTTCATCTCGCGGGCGACATGGACCATCTCGTCGAGCGACGGGGTGATGAGTCCGCTCAGGCCGATGATGTCGACCTTATGCTCCTTGGCGGCAGCCAGGATCTTGTCGCATGGGACCATGACGCCGAGGTCGACGACCTCGTAGCCGTTGCAGGCGAGGACGACGCCAACGATGTTCTTGCCGATGTCGTGGACATCGCCCTTGACCGTGGCCATGAGGATCTTGGCGGCGGAGGAAGTATCCGCAGCGGCGGCCTTCTCGGCCTCCATGAAGGGGGTGAGGTAGGCGACGGCCTTCTTCATGACGCGGGCGCTCTTGACCACCTGCGGCAGGAACATCTTCCCGGCCCCGAAGAGATCGCCGACGACACGCATGCCGTCCATGAGGGGCCCCTCGATGACCAGCAGCGGACGCCCGAGCTTCACGCGGGCCTCTTCGGTGTCCTCGTCGATATGATCGACGATCCCCTTGATGAGTGCGTGCTGGAGGCGCTCCTCGACGGTGCCGCTTCTCCAGGCCTGCTCGGTTTTCTGCTCCTTGACGCTTCCGTCGCCGGAAGCCTTGAGTGCCTCCGCGAAGTCGACGAGACGCTCGGTGGCGTCGGGGCGGCGGTTGAGTAGCACATCCTCGACCTTTTCCAGAAGCTCCGGCTCGATCTCCTCGTAGACCTCGAGCATGCCGGCATTGACGATCGCCATGTCGAGACCCGCCTTGATCGCGTGGAAGAGGAAGGCCGAGTGC
>JACCDY010120813.1_pt1 | contig 18128 bp, 24 predicted proteins | sample 7446391 | NCBI WGS metagenome assembly JACCDY01 (sample SAMN15323451, study PRJNA562643) | freshwater metagenome | isolation source: river surface water | place: USA:Blue River Watershed | collected 2017-08-18
AGCTTCAGTTGACCGCAAAGTGTGGCACCGCGATCAGGCCGATGAAACTCAGTTGAAGAAATTGCTGGAAGACCACCACAAGTGGACCGGCAGTCAACGCGCGCGTGAGTTGTTGGACAACTGGGCGCAAGCTCGCTTGAAGTTTGTCAAAGTATTCCCGAACGAATACAAGCGCGCCTTGGGTGAAATCAACGCACGCAAAGCCGCGGCACTTGCTGCGGGTCAAGCCGCGGACGCTGTGTCTGCCAGCTAATTGAGTACAAAGAAATAACAAGGATTGATCATGGGAAAAATCACTGGTTTCATGGAATTTGAGCGCGTTGAAGAGGGTTATAAGCCCGTCGGTGAGCGCGTCAAAAACTACAAAGAATTCGTCATTGGATTGGATGAAGCGCAAGCCAAAGTTCAAGGCGCGCGTTGCATGGACTGCGGCACACCTTTTTGCAACAACGGCTGCCCAGTCAACAACATCATTCCCGATTTCAACGAGTTGGTGTTTCAAGGCGACTGGAAAAACGCCATTGAAGTTTTGCACAGCACCAACAACTTCCCAGAGTTCACAGGTCGCATTTGTCCCGCACCTTGCGAAGCCGCTTGTACCTTGAATGTGGCCGACGATGCCGTCGGCATCAAGTCCATTGAGCACGCCATCATTGACCGCGCTTGGCAAGAAGGTTGGGTCAAGCCCCGTCCTGCTGCCCACAAGACTGGCAAAAAAGTAGCCGTGGTGGGTTCAGGCCCAGCTGGCATGGCCGCTGCGCAGCAATTGGCGCGCGTCGGTCACGACGTCACCTTGTTCGAAAAGAACGACCGCATTGGTGGCCTGCTGCGTTATGGCATTCCCGATTTCAAAATGGAAAAGTCGCACATCGACCGCCGTGTAGAGCAGTTGATCGCTGAAGGCGTGACCATCAAGACCAGCGTCATGGTGGGCAACTTGCCGGCTGACTCTAAAGTCACCAACTGGTCGCAAGAAACCATCAGCCCTGAGCAACTGAAGAAAGACTTTGATGCCGTATTGCTGACCGGTGGCTCAGAGCAATCACGCGATTTGAACGTACCCGGCCGTGATTTGGCGGGCATTCACTTCGCCATGGAATTTTTGCCACAACAAAACAAAGTGAACGCTGACGACAAGCTGAAAGACCAATTGCGCGCTGACGGCAAACACGTCATTGTGATTGGTGGTGGCGACACCGGCAGCGATTGCGTGGGTACTTCCAATCGCCATGGCGCCAAGAGCGTGACACAGTTTGAAGTGATGCCTCAACCGCCTGAAGAAGAAAATCGTCCTTTGACATGGCCATACTGGCCCTTGAAGCTGCGCACCAGCTCGAGCCACGAACAAGGTTGCACCCGCGAATTTGCCATTTCTACCCAAGAATTCATTGGCGAAAAAGGCAAAGTGACAGGCCTCAAAACGGTTGAAGTGGAATTCAAAGATGGCAAACTGGTTAACGTGCCAGGGACCGAAAAAACGTACCCAGCCGACATGGTCTTTTTGGCCATGGGTTTTGTCAATCCTGTCGCCACGGTCTTGGACGCCTTTGGCGTGGACAAAGACAACCGCGGCAATGCCAAGGCAACGACCGATTTCACAGGCGGCTACGCGACCAATGTGCCCAAAGTATTTGCAGCGGGCGACATGCGCCGCGGCCAATCCTTGGTGGTTTGGGCCATTCGTGAAGGCCGCCAAGCAGCCCGCTCAATTGATGAATTCTTAATGGGAACCAGCGACTTACCCCGTTAAAATGGACGCAAACAGGGAAGCCAGTCAATCAAAAAGGATTTACACAAGCTTCACCTGAACGCCTTATCCTTCAAAAGCCGGCGATCCCGGCTTTTGCTTTTTCATACATGACCTTGTCCAACGCTCCACTGCTGGTTGAACTCAAAAACCTTAGCTTCGGCTACGGCGACCGTGTCATCTTGAATGACATCTCGTTTGGTATTCCGCGTGGCAAAGTCACAGCCTTGATGGGTGTGTCGGGGGGTGGCAAAACCACGGTCTTGCGCCTCATTGGCGGTCAGTACCGCGCACAAAAAGGCGCCCTCACATTCGACGGCCAAGACGTTGGCCAGATGAACACCGAGCAACTCTATGCCGCGCGCAGGCGTATGGGCATGTTGTTTCAATTTGGTGCTTTGTTCACCGACATGAATGTCTTTGACAACGTGGCGTTTCCCTTAAGAGAACACACACAATTGTCCGAGCTCATGATTCGGGACATCGTCCTCATGAAGCTCGATGCCGTGGGTTTGCGTGGCGCAAGAAACTTGAAGCCTTCCGAAATTTCGGGTGGCATGGGTCGCCGTGTTGCCTTAGCGCGTGCCATTGCGCTCGACCCCGACCTCATGATGTACGACGAACCCTTTGCGGGGTTGGATCCTATTTCTTTGGGCACGGCTGCAAGACTCATTCGCAGGCTCAACGACAGCTTGGGCATTACCAGTGTGGTGGTGTCGCACGACGTCGATGAGACCTTTCAAATTGCCGATCACGTGGTTGTATTGGCCAACGGCAAAGTGGCGGCGCAAGGCACGCCTGAGGCGTTGCGACAAACCACCGATCCGCTGATTCACCAATTCGTCAACGGCCTCAGCGATGGTCCGGTGCATTTCCATTACCCCGCCACTTCGGGGGCCGAAGATTTTGGAAGGGCGGCACCATGAACTTTTTACATCCGGCCAACATTGGCTTTGCGGTTCGCCAAAAATTAGCGGACTGGGGCTACGGTGCACGCTTGTTCGCGCAATTGGCCTTGCTGTCAGGACCTTGTCTCAAACGGTTTGGTTTGGTCCGAGACCAAATTCATTTCTTGGGCAACTATTCACTGGCCATCATCACAGTTTCCGGTCTGTTTGTCGGCTTTGTTTTGGGCTTGCAAGGCTATTACACCTTGCAAAGGTACGGCGCTGCCGATGCTTTGGGCTTGCTGGTGGCACTCAGTTTGGTTCGAGAATTAGGCCCCGTGGTGGCCGCCTTGTTGTTTGCAGGTCGTGCTGGTGCTTCTATTACTGCTGAAATTGGCTTGATGCGTGCGGGAGAGCAACTCACCGCTTTGGAAATGATGGCGGTTGATCCCAAGTTGCGCATTTTGGCGCCGCGTTTGTGGGGCGGCATATTGGCTCTGCCTATGCTCACAGCGGTTTTCAGTGCGGTGGGTATTTTGGGTGGCTACGCTGTGGGTGTTTTGCTCATTGGTGTGGATGCAGGAGCTTTTTGGAGCCAAATGCAAAGTGGTGTCGATGTCTTTAAAGATGTCGGCAACGGCATGATCAAAAGTGTCGTTTTTGGCGTTGCGGTCACTTTCATTGCCTTGCTGCAAGGTTATGTGGCGCAGCCAACGCCAGAGGGCGTGGCTTCCGCCACCACCCGCAGTGTGGTGGTTTCTTCGTTGTCAGTTTTGGGCCTGGACTTCATCCTCACGGTGATGATGTTCAGCATTTAAGGAGGACGTCATGCAACGTTCAAAAAATGATGTGTGGGTGGGTTTGTTTGTCTTGGTTGGCTTGGCGGCCATTCTTTTCCTGGCACTCAAGTCAGCCAATTTGCTGCAGTTCAGTTGGGCCAAGGATTACACTGTCACAGCCAAGTTTGACAACATCGGCGGCCTTAAACAGGGCGCTGCTGTTAAAAGCGCGGGCGTGGTGGTTGGCCGCGTTGAGTCCATTCAGTTTGACGACGAAAGCTATCAGGCCAAGGTCAGCTTGGCATTGCAAAATAAGTATGCTTTTCCCAAAGACAGTTCTCTGAAAATTCTCACTAGCGGTTTGTTGGGTGAACAATATGTGGGTATTTTGGCGGGCGCCGATGAGAAAAATTTGGTGGCCGGTGACAACATCGGTTCTACGCAGTCGGCAGTGGTTTTGGAAAATTTAATCAGTCAGTTTTTGTACAACAAAGCAGAAGACTCAAGCGCGAGTAACGCAGGGAAAAAGTAATGAAATTGAAGGGGCTTCAGGTGTCATGGCGCCTGGCATGCGTGGTCTTAGCCGTCTTGTTCTTGCAAGGCTGCAGCTCCCTGCGCGGCCCCGATCCTGCCGACCCCTTGGAGCCCATGAACCGCAAGGTGACAGAATTTAACGATGTGGCCGATGATTTGGTACTGCGCCCAGTGGCCGTGATTTATGGCGAGGTTTTACCGCCGGTGGTCAAAAAAGGCATCAGCAATTTTTTCAGCAACCAAAGCGATGTGATGTCTTTTTTCAATAGCTTGGCGCAGCTCAAGTTGGATGCAGCCATGAAGAATGTGGCGCGCGTTGGCATCAATACAACCATTGGCATTGGTGGCATCATTGACTGGGCAACCCAATTCAAGATTGAAAAACACAAAGAAGATTTCGGCCAGACATTGGCTTATTGGGGTGTCTCCTCTGGCCCCTATGTGGTGTTGCCATTTTTTGGCCCCTCTACAGTGCGCGACAGCTTTGGCTTGTGGGCCGATACCAAGACCGATGTCAATCAACAGTTGCGTGATGTCAGTTCAAGAAATCTTCTGACCGTGCTTCGGTTGACCGACAAGCGCGAACGCTTTTTGACCTTGTCAGATGCTGTCAAGCAAGCCTCCCTAGACCCCTACACCTTTACCCGCGATGCCTATTTGCAAAAGCGCATCAATGACATTTACGATGGCAATCCGCCCGTGGTCGATGATTTAGGAGACTCTGAAGAGGCACCCACTATGGTGGCGCCCAACCGGATTCCCCCGCCATGGAAGCAGAATTACAAATAATCCTACAATTCGGACATCATGAAAATTTTCCTCCGATTTTTCTTGGCCATCAGCCTTGCCTTGGGTTTGTCGACCGCTTTTGCCAACGACGAAGCACCCGATGTCTTCGTGAAACGGATTACCAGCGAAACTTTGGACGCCGTTCGCACAGACAAGTCTCTCAAAGCTGGCGACATCAACAAAATCATGCAGTTGGTGGACACCAAGCTCATGCAACACGTCAATTTCAGACGCATGACAGCATTGGCAACCGGTCCTGGCTGGCGCAAGGCGACGCCTGAGCAACAAGAACGCTTGCAAGCAGAGTTCAAACTCTTGCTCATCAGAACATACTCCGGCGCGTTGACACAAATCAGCGACCAAACCATTGAAGTCAAACCTCTGCGTGGCGCTTCCGATGACAAAAATCTGGTGGTTCAAACCGAAGTCAAGGGAAAGGGCGACCCTATTCAACTCGACTACCGTCTTGAGAAAACGCCCGGCGATGGCGCAGGTTGGAAAATTTTTGACCTCAATGTCATGGGCATTTGGTTGGTCGAAAACTACCGTTCGCAGTTATCCAAAGAGATCAACTCGGGCGGCATGGATGGCCTGATCAAGAGCCTGTCCGAGCGCAACAAGTCCAACGCCAAAAAGGCTTAATTTTTAATGAGCGTTGCGCTGCTGACTTTGCCCGCTGATTTGCGTCACAGCAACGCCGCTGCTTGCCTGGCGCAATTGCAATCACAAATTCGCAGCAGCAACACCCAAGACGTCGAAATACAAGCGGGCAGCCTGTCTGATTTCGACTCTTCCGCCTTAGCCGTGCTCTTGGGTTGCCGCCGTGAAGCAGAAAGTTTGTCAAAAACCTTGAAATTCAAGCAATTCCCGGCCAAATTGCGCGAATTGGCATTGCTTTATGGGGTCTCCGAGCTCTTGGTTGAAAGCGCTTGACCGTAAAATAGGGGGCTCATGCCCGCCATCTCTTTTCAATCCGTTTCTAAAACATTCCCTGCCAAATCTGCTGGCGGTCAGCCTTTGAAGGCGCTCAACGATGTCAGCTTTGACATTGCTGAAGGGGAGTTCTTTGGTTTGCTTGGCCCCAACGGTGCCGGCAAGACCACGCTCATCAGCATCTTGGCAGGACTCAGCAAGGCCACCGAAGGACGCGTTCTGGTCCATGGCCACGATGTGCAAACCGACTACGTCCACGCGCGGCGCATGTTGGGTGTGGTGCCCCAAGAGCTGGTGTTCGACCCCTTCTTTTCTGTGCGTGAAGCTTTGCGATTTCAGTCAGGCTATTTTGGGGTTCAAAAGAACGATGCATGGATAGACGAGTTGCTGGCGCATTTGGGTTTGACAGACAAAGCCAATGCCAACATGCGCCAACTGTCTGGCGGTATGAAGCGGCGTGTCTTGGTGGCTCAAGCCTTGGTTCACAAGCCCCGAGTCATTGTGTTGGACGAACCCACTGCGGGCGTCGATGTTGAACTTCGCCAAACCCTTTGGCAGTTCATCGCCAAGCTCAATCGCGAAGGCCACACGGTCTTGCTCACCACCCATTATTTGGAAGAAGCCGAAGCATTGTGCAGTCGCTTGGCCATGCTCAAGCAAGGCCGCGTCTTGGCTTTGGCCAGTACGTCCGAGCTGCTCAAATCTGCATCTAGCAATGTGCTCCGATTTAAGTTGGATGGCCAGTTGCCCTCCGAGTTGGCGGCCAAAGCTCGCATCACGGGACGCATCGTTCAGTTTCCGGCCCACGATGCTTTGGAAATTGAAACTTATTTGGCCGCAGTTCGACAAGCGGGCCTCACGGCCGAAGACATCGAAATTCGCAAGGCCGATTTAGAAGACGTGTTTTTGGATGTCATGGCCGAGGGCAAATCATGAGCGGATGGCGCATGTTGTTTTACAAGGAAGTGCTGCGCTTTTGGAAGGTGGCCTTTCAGACCATTGCGGCACCGGTGCTCACTTCGGTCTTGTACATGATGATTTTTGGTCATGTGCTGGAAGACCACGTCAAGGTCTACGACGCTGTGCCTTACACCGCGTTTTTGTTGCCGGGCCTCATCATGATGAGCGTCTTGCAAAATGCCTTTGCCAACAGCTCGTCCAGCTTGGTGCAAAGCAAGATCATGGGCAATTTGGTTTTCTTATTGCTCACGCCCTTGTCGCACTGGCACTGGTTTGTCGCTTATGTGGGCTCGTCCATGTTGCGCGGCTTGGCCGTTGGCTTTGGTGTTTTTGCTGTCACGGTATGGTTTGCGCCGCTTCAATACCAAGCCCCCTTGTGGATTTTGGTATTTGCTATTTTGTGCGCGGGTTTGTTGGGTGCGCTCGGATTGGTAGCAGGCCTGTGGTCAGAAAAGTTTGATCAGATGGCGGCCTTCCAAAGTTTTGTGATCATGCCTATGACGTTTTTGTCGGGCGTTTTTTATTCGATTCATTCCTTGCCAGTTTTTTGGCAGAAGTTAAGTCACTTGAACCCCTTCTTCTACATGATTGATGGTTTCAGATATGGTTTTTTTGGCCAGAGCGATGTGTCACCATGGGTCAGTTTGGCCGTGGTCTCGGTCGCGTTTTTGGGCGTCAGTACTTTGGCAATTCAATTGCTGAAATCAGGCTACAAAATCAGAGGCTGAGTTTAGAAAGCAAAGACACACCATGACAGCGGAACAAATACAAGCCATGATTGCCGCAGGCCTTGCCTGCGACCACCTTGAAGTGAGCGGTGATGGCCGTCATTGGCAAGCTGTGGTGGTTTCTGCCCAGTTTGAAGGACTTCGCCTCATTGGTCGTCACCAAAAGGTGTACGCCACTTTAGGCAACAAAATGCACAACGATGAAGTTCATGCTTTGTCGATGAAAACTTTCACGCCCGCTGAGTGGGCCAAAGCCCAAGCCTAATTGGTGCGACATATTTAACAGACATGGACAAACTCATTATTCGTGGTGGCCATTCATTGAATGGCGAGATAGAAATTTCAGGTGCCAAGAACGCGGCCTTGCCTGAGCTTTGCGCTGCTTTGCTCACTGAGAAAGAGGTGGTGCTGCGCAATGTGCCCAAGCTCCAAGACGTCAGCACCATGCTCAAACTCATTCGCAACATGGGTGTCAGTTGTGCCCATGAAGACGACGGCACTGTTCGCCTGAATGCAGGGGCTTTGAACAAACCTGAAGCGCCTTACGAAATGGTTAAAACCATGCGAGCTTCGGTGCTGGCACTAGGACCTTTGCTGGCCCGTTTTGGTCAAGCCAGGGTCTCCTTACCGGGCGGTTGCGCCATCGGTTCACGCCCTGTCGATCAACACATCAAAGGTTTGCAAGCCATGGGCGCGCAAATCAATGTGGAACATGGCTACATGGTGGCCAGTTTGGCCAATGGTCGCACACGGCTCCAAGGTGCGCGCATCGCCACCGACATGGTGACCGTTACTGGCACAGAAAACTTTTTGATGGCGGCGGCATTGGCAGAGGGCGAAACCGTTTTAGAGAACGCGGCCCAAGAGCCTGAAATTCCAGACTTGGCCGAAATGCTCATTCGCATGGGCGCCAAAATTGAAGGCCATGGCACCAGCCGAATTCACATTCAAGGGGTTGAAAAACTTCACGGCTGTGAGCATGCTGTGGTGGCCGATCGCATTGAGGCTGGTACATTTTTATGCGCCGTTGCGGCCACTGGCGGGGATGTCATTTTGAAACACGCGCGAGGCGATCACCTCGACGCGGTCATTGTCAAACTGCGTGAAGCGGGTGCCAGCATTGAAGTGGGTTCTGGCTTTGTGCGTGTCAAGGCATCGGGCCGCATGAAAGCACAAAGTTTCAGAACCACCGAATACCCTGGTTTTCCAACCGACATGCAAGCGCAGTTCATGGCTTTGAATTCCATTGCCGAAGGCACCAGCAAAGTCACCGAAACCATTTTTGAAAACCGGTTCATGCACGTCAATGAGCTGGTGCGTTTGGGCGCCAACATTCAAATTGATGGCAAAGTATCTGTGGTGCAGGGCGTGAGCCAGCTATCAGGCGCAACCGTCATGGCCACCGACTTGCGCGCTTCCGCCAGCTTGGTCATTGCGGGCTTGGTGGCAGAAGGCGAAACCATTGTCGACCGGATCTATCACCTCGACCGTGGCTACGATCGCATGGAAGACAAGTTGCGCAAAGTTGGGGCGCAAATTGAACGCGTTAAATAAAATTTGTGAACTGAACACAAGAAATCACAGGAATTGACATGATCACCTTGGCCTTGTCCAAAGGACGGATTTTTGACGAGACACTGCCCCTATTGAAAGCGGCTGGCATTGAGGTTTTGGAAGATCCCGAAACGTCTCGCAAACTCATTTTGCCCACCAACCAAGCAGGCGTAAGGGTGGTCTTGGTTCGCGCAACCGATGTGCCCACCTATGTTGAACATGGCGGCGCCGATTTGGGCGTGACGGGTAAAGACACCCTCATTGAGCATGGTGGACAAGGTTTGTACCAACCGCTCGATTTGAAAATTGCCAAGTGCCGCATGAGTGTCGCGGTCAGAGCCGATTACGACTACGCATCGGCGGTGCGTTCAGGTTCACGCCTGAAAGTGGCCACAAAATACACCAGCATTGCGCGAGAATTTTTTGCGCAAAAAGGCGTGCACGTCGACCTCATCAAACTCTACGGCAGCATGGAGTTGGCGCCTCTCACAGGCTTGGCCGATGCCATTGTCGACTTGGTGTCGACGGGTAGCACCCTCAAAGCCAATCACCTCATTGAAGTCGAGCGCATCATGGACATCAGCTCGCGCTTGGTGGTCAATCAAGCCTCGCTCAAATTGAAGCAAGCGCCTATTCGCGCCATCATTGAGGCCTTTGCGGGCGCGGTGGCGGCTGGCGAAGCGGCCAAAGCTGCCAAATAAATTTAACGATAGAGAAAAAAGATGACTGCGCTTGTTGCCAAAGCCCTGCGTTTAAGCACCACCGATGCCGATTTTGAAGCCCAGTTTCAAAAGCGCTTGCATTGGTCTGCTGACGCGGACGCAGCCATCGAATCGCGTGTGGCTGACATCTTGGCAGACGTTCAAAATCGTGGCGATGCTGCGGTCTTGGAATACACCCAACGCTTTGATGGCTTGAGTGCACAAAGTGTGCAGCAATTGGTCTTGACCCAAGCTGAATTGAAAGCAGCCTTTGAGAGTTTGCCTGTCGCGCAAAAAGAAGCCTTGCAAGCCGCTGCCAAGCGGGTGCGAACGTACCACGAAGCGCAGAAAAAAGCCTCGGGCGAAAGTTGGTCTTATCAAGACGAAGACGGCACCTTGCTGGGCCAAAAGGTCACGCCGCTCGACCGCGTTGGCATTTACGTGCCCGGTGGCAAAGCCGCCTATCCTTCCTCTGTTCTCATGAATGCCATTCCTGCGCATGTGGCGGGTGTTGAAGAAATTATCATGGTGGTGCCCACGCCTCAAGGCATCAAAAACCCCTTGGTATTGGCTGCGGCCTATGTGGCGGGTGTGTCGCGCGCCATCACCATAGGCGGTGCGCAAGCTGTGGCTGCGTTGGCCTATGGCACAGACACCGTTCCCAAGGTCGACAAAATTACGGGCCCTGGCAATGCCTATGTGGCCAGTGCCAAGAAACGTGTTTTTGGCACCGTGGGCATTGACATGATTGCTGGCCCCAGCGAAATTTTGGTGTTGGCCGATGGCAGCACACCGCCAGAATGGGTGGCCATGGACTTGTTCTCCCAAGCTGAGCACGACGAGTTGGCACAAAGCATTTTGCTTTGCCCCGACCTGAACTACATCGATCAAGTTCAAGCGGCCATCGACCAGTTGCTGAACACCATGCCGCGCGCGCAAATCATCGCCAAGTCATTGAACGACAGGGGTGCGCTCATCCGTACCCGCAGCATGGAAGAAGCTTGCGCAATCAGCAACCGCATTGCCCCAGAGCACTTAGAAGTGTCCAGTTCGAATCCGCATGCATGGGCGCCTTTGCTCAAACATGCGGGCGCTATTTTCTTAGGTGCCTTCACCAGTGAGTCTTTGGGCGATTACTGCGCTGGCCCTAACCATGTGTTGCCCACCAGTGGCACAGCGCGTTTTTCATCGCCCTTGGGTGTGTACGATTTTCAAAAACGTTCTAGCCTCATCGAGGTGAGCGAAAAGGGCGCCCAAAGCCTTGGCAAAATTGCGGCCGAATTGGCTTATGGCGAAGGTTTACAAGCCCACGCGCGCGCTGCCGAGTTGCGTTTGAACCCCGTGCCGCCCCAAAGAGAAACACCATGAGCGCCAATCAACATTCAAACGCCAACGTCAATTCGCTGACCTCTGAATGGCGCCAACACATTCGTCAAGATGTGCAGTCGATGCATGCCTATGCCATTCAAAATTCAAGCGGCATGGTCAAACTCGACGCCATGGAAAACCCTTTTGGCTTGTCGCCAGAGCTTCAATCGAAGTTGGGACAGCGCTTGGGTGCCTTGGCCTTGAACCGCTATCCGGGTGATCGTGTCAATGACTTGCGCCAAGCCTTGGCCCAATATGCAGACATGCCAGAAGGCTTTGACATCATGTTGGGCAATGGTTCGGATGAACTGATCTCGCTGGTGTCGATGGCCTGTGATGTACCAGGTGCCCATTTTGTTGCGCCTGTTCCTGGTTTTGTCATGTATGCCATGAGTGCGCAATTGCAAGGTATTCAGTTTCAGGGTGTGCCCCTCACAGCCAACTTTGAGTTGGACGAAGCTGCCATGCTCACTGCCATTGCCCAGTTCAAGCCAGCGGTGGTTTATTTGGCCTATCCCAACAATCCGACGGGAACTTTGTGGGATGCCGAGGTCATTGAGCGCATAGTGATGGCACAAGGTCAACAAGGTGGCCTGATTGTGATGGACGAGGCTTATCAGCCTTTTGCCAGCCAAACCTACATGGACCGCATTGCCAAGCACGGTCATGTGCTGCTGATGCGCACATTGTCCAAGTTTGGTTTGGCGGGAGTGCGATTGGGCTACATGGTAGGCCCCAAAGCACTCATTGCCGAAATTGACAAAGTCAGACCTCCCTACAACATCAGCGTATTGAACTGTGAATGTGCTTTGTTCGCCTTGGAACATGCCGATGTTTTTGCTGAGCAAGCCGTTCAAATTCGACAAGAACGCCAAAAACTCACTGAGGCTTTGGCTGCTTTGCCGGGCGTTCAAGTCTTTCCCAGTCAAGCCAATATGCTCTTAGTTCGTATGCCTGACGCCACAAAGTGCTTCGAAGGCATGAAATCGAAAGGCATTTTGGTCAAGAACGTTTCTAAAATGCACACATTGCTGCACAACTGTTTGCGTCTCACGGTGGGAACCCCTGCCGAAAACGCCCTGATGTTGGCTGCACTCAAGGAATCTTTATGAGCTTACCCCGCGTTGCAGAAGTCACGCGAAAAACTGCAGAGACTCAAATCACAGTCAAAATCAATTTGGATGGCACCGGTCAATCCAAACTGTCCACTGGCATTGGCTTCTTCGACCACATGCTCGACCAAATTGCGCGTCATGGTCTCATCGACTTAGAAATCGATGCCAAAGGCGACTTGCACATTGATGGCCATCACACCGTCGAAGATGTGGGCATCACCTTGGGTCAAGCTGTGGCCCAAGCCGTGGGTGACAAAAAAGGTTTGCGTCGTTACGGCCATGCCTATGTGCCGCTCGACGAAGCCCTGTCGCGGGTGGTGATCGATTTTTCTGGCCGTCCAGGCTTGGTCAACCACGTGCCTTTCACCAGCGGCATGGTGGGTGGTTTTGACACCCAGCTCATGCACGAGTTTTTTCAAGGCTTCGTGAACCACGCTTTGGTCACTTTGCACATTGACAATTTGCGTGGCGACAATGCCCACCACCAAGCCGAAACCGTGTTCAAGGCTTTTGCTCGCGCCTTGCGTGCCGCTCTTGAAATCGACCCTCGTTCTGTCGGTGTCATTCCTTCTACCAAGGGCTCGCTCTAAGCATGTCTCCCAACTCGGTGGCGGTGGTGGATTACGGCATGGGCAACCTCCGATCGGTGGCCCAAGCCGTCATTCATGCGGCCCAAGATACGGGTCTTGAAGTCAAAATTACCTCGAATCCGCAAGATGTGCGGGACGCTTCCCGCGTGGTCCTGCCAGGGCAGGGCGCCATGCCCGATTGCATGCGTGAATTGCGTGACTCAGGTTTAATGGAAGCCGTGTTAGATGCAGCCGCCAAAAAACCACTGTTTGGCGTGTGCGTGGGCATGCAAATGATGCTCGATCACAGCGAAGAGGGCAGCACGCCAGGTTTGGGCCTCATCCCTGGCAATGTCGTCAAGTTCAATTTGGCTGGCAAGTTGCAGGCCGATGGCAGCCGATTCAAAGTACCCCAAATGGGTTGGAATCAGGTCAAATTTAGCCCGTCAGCAGGTGCACCCCACCCCATTTGGGGCGACATCCCCAACGGCAGTTATTTCTATTTTGTACACAGCTTTTTCGCAAAACCCCATAATGCAAGCCATGTTGCTGCCGAAACTGATTACGGCGGTCCTTTTGCATGTGCCATTGCCAAAGACAATTTGTTTGCCACACAGTTCCATCCAGAAAAGAGTGCCGATCAAGGTTTGGCCTTGTACCGGAATTTTTTGCACTGGCAACCCTGATCTTTTTAATTTTGTTCCACTCTAGCGCTACCTTTTAGCCATGATTCTGATTCCTGCAATTGATCTCAAAGACGGCCATTGTGTTCGCCTCAAGCAAGGCGATATGGACCAAGCCACCACATTTGGTGAAGACCCTGCAGCCATGGCGCGGTCCTGGCTTGAAAAAGGTGCAAGGCGTTTGCACCTGGTCGATCTGAATGGTGCATTTGCGGGAAAGCCCCAAAACTTTTCAGCCATCAAGTCCATCCTCAACGAAGTGGGCGACGACATCCCTGTTCAATTGGGGGGTGGCATTCGCGACTTAGACACCATCGAAAAATACATCGACGGTGGTTTGCGCTACGTCATCATTGGGACGGCAGCTGTTAAGAATCCGGGTTTCTTGCGCGATGCGTGTAGCGCCTTTGGCGGCCACATCATTGTGGGCCTCGACGCCAAAGACGGCAAAGTGGCCACCGATGGTTGGAGCAAACTCACCGGCCATGAAGTGGTGGACCTGGCCAAAAAGTTCGAAGACTGGGGCGTCGAGTCCATCATTTATACCGACATTGGTCGCGATGGCATGCTCAGCGGCATCAACATTGAAGCCACAGTCAAACTGGCGCAGGCCCTCACCATTCCCGTCATTGCGTCGGGCGGTTTGTCCAACATGGCCGACATTGAACAGTTGTGCGCAGTTGAAGACGAAGGCGTCGAAGGCGTCATTTGCGGCCGCGCCATTTACTCGGGCGATCTCGATTTCCAAGCTGCCCAGGCGCGGGCCGATGAACTCAACGACTGATGTCTTGCAAGGCCATGCCGGCTGGCATTGGTCTTTGCCCAATGGCGACAGCGTCTTTGTGGCCCAACAAGGCGCGCATGTGTTGTCGTGGCAAGCGCAAGGCAAAGAACGGTTGTTCCTCAGCCCTGCCTCGGTGTGTGACGGCGTGACCGCCATTCGCGGGGGTGTTCCTGTTTGTTTTCCCCAATTTAATCAGCGGGGCAATTTGTCCAAGCATGGATTTGCACGCAACATGCCTTGGCGTTTGGTGCAAGAGCTTAGCCACGGCTCTCAAAAAGTTTTTGAGTTGTCCAGCAACGATGTCACTTTGGCTTTGTGGCCGCATGCTTTCAAGACCTTCTTGACAGTCAACTTGGCGCCCAGCAGTTTGCAAATGACCTTGAAGGTTGAAAATCATGGTCAGCAAAGCTTGTCATTCACAGGCGCCTTGCACACCTACTTTGCAGTGGATGCCATCTCTCAAGTGAGTTTGGAAGGACAAACAGAACAGCCCGAATGGGACGCCGTCAAGGACACGCATCAAAAGTGTTCAGGCCCACTTCGTTTCGATGCAGAGTTTGATCGCGTCTACGATGTGCAGTCAGAAACGCAGCCGAATTGGACCTTGAAGGATGGCAGCGCCACATTGCAAATTTCGCAAAGTGCCTCTTGGGGTCAAAGTGTGGTTTGGAATCCTGGCGCCGACAAATGCGCACAACTCAAAGACATGCCTGCCACAGGCTATCAGCGCATGTTGTGCGTTGAGGCGGCGCGCGTCACATCTTCTATTGAGGTGCCGCCCAACCAATCTTGGGTGGGCTGGCAACTTTTGACTCTCTAATCACCATGCTTGCCAAACGAATCATTCCTTGCCTTGACGTCACCGGTGGCCGCGTGGTCAAAGGCGTCAATTTTGTCGAGCTGCGCGATGCTGGCGATCCAGTTGAAATTGCGGCGCGATACAACGAACAAGGCGCAGACGAACTCACCTTCTTGGACATCACGGCCACCAGCGATGGCCGCGACCTCATTCTTCACATCATCGAAGCCGTAGCGTCTCAGGTGTTCATTCCCCTCACAGTGGGCGGCGGTGTTCGCACCGTCGACGATGTGCGCCGATTGCTCAATGCCGGCGCCGACAAAACCAGTTTCAATTCAGCGGCCATTGCCAACCCCCAAGTCATTCGCGACGCTTCGCAAAAGTATGGCGCGCAATGCATCGTGGTCGCCATCGATGCCAAGCGGCGTCAAGGCCAAGACCTCACATTGCGCGGTGAAGGCTGGGACGTTTACAGTCATGGTGGCCGCCAAAACACAGGCCTCGATGTTGTCAAGTGGGCCACCCAAATGGCCGAACACGGTGCAGGCGAAATTTTGCTCACCAGCATGGACCGCGACGGCACCAAGTCTGGCTTCGATTTGGCGCTGACCAAGGCTGTGAGCGATGCCGTCCAAGTGCCTGTCATTGCCTCCGGCGGTGTGGGCAATTTAGACCACTTGGCCGACGGCGTCCAACAAGGCGGCGCCGACGCTGTCCTGGCCGCCAGCATCTTTCATTACGGCGAATACACCGTTCAGCAAGCCAAGCAGCGCATGCGCGAGCGGGGAATTCCTGTGCGTTTGTAAGAACTGTCATCTGCAAGTGGTAGATTCACCCCATGACATGGCTTGATCAAATTAAATGGGATGCGCAGGGGCTGGTGCCCGTCATCGCGCAAGAGGCGAGCACCGGCGATGTGCTGATGTTTGCCTGGATGAACCGCGAGGCTTTGGCCAAAACGGCCGAACTCAAGCGTGCGGTTTATTTCAGTCGTTCGCGCAACAAGCTGTGGTTCAAGGGCGAAGAGTCGGGCCATGTGCAGACCGTGCATGACATCCGACTCGACTGCGACAATGACGTGGTGCTGCTCAAAGTCACCCAATTGGGTCATGAACCCGGCATTGCTTGCCACACCGGACGTCACAGTTGTTTCTTTCAGCAGTACCAAGATGGTGAGTGGACTGCCACCGAACCGGTCCTCAAAGACCCCGAATCTATTTACAAGTGAGCACGCGTTGCCAAGATCATGAGTTCTACCGATGCTTTGGCCCGCTTAGCGGCCGTCATTGAAAGTCGCAAACCAGCCAATGGTGGCGACCCCGAAAAAAGCTATGTGGCCCGCCTGCTGCACAAAGGTCCTGATGCCTTTTTGAAAAAAATTGGCGAGGAAGCTACCGAAACCGTGATGGCGGCCAAAGACCTCGACCACGGCGGTGATGCCGCCAAACTGGTGGGCGAGGTGGCCGATTTGTGGTTCCACAGCATGATTGCCTTGGCCCACTATGGCTTGACTCCCGCCGATGTGGTGGCTGAGCTGAGTCGGCGTGAAGGCCTCAGTGGTTTGGAGGAAAAAGCCCTCCGCAAAGCCGAATTTCGTGAACAAACAGGTGAATGATGCACGATCCAAACTGCCTCTTTTGCAAAATCATTGCTGGGAAAATTCCTTCCAAGAAGGTTTATGAAGACGAACATGTGTTCGCTTTTCATGACATTGCCCCCTGGGCGCCGGTCCATTTTTTGATGGTTCCCAAGCTGCACATTGCCTCGATGGCGCAAATTACCCCCGAGCATGCCGCTTTAATGGGCCATCTAATGACCTTAGCGCCTAAACTGGCTTTGGAGCAGGGTTGCAGACCCTATCCCGAGGGTGGCTACAGAATAGTCACCAACACGGGCGCAGAAGGCGGGCAAGAAATTCACCATTTGCATTTTCATGTCATGGGTGGCCCACGCCCTTGGCTTCGTGGTTAAACGCTTAGAATCTGGATCAATTGTTAGGAGATATTCATGGGAACGTTCTCAATTTGGCATTGGCTCATCGTCTTGCTCATCGTGGTCATGGTGTTTGGCACGAAGAAGCTGAAAAACATCGGCTCTGACTTAGGCGGCGCCGTCAAGGGCTTCAAAGATGGCATGAAAGACGCCAACGGCAACCCTGTGACAGAAGAAAAGCCTGCGGGTCAGGTCGCTGCCACTGCTTCGACAGAAAAAACCACGATCGACGTGGAAGCTAAGACAAAGTCCTGATTTGATCGATCTTGGTATTTCCAAAATAGCCCTCATCGGGGTGGTGGCGCTCATCGTCATCGGCCCCGAGAAGTTGCCGCGCGTGGCGCGGACCATGGGCAACCTCTTGGGCAAGGCTCAGCGCTACATCTCGGATGTCAAGGCTGAGGTCAATCGCTCGATGGATTTGGAAGAACTCAAAAAAATGAAGGAATCGATGGAGGGTGCTGCCAGAGATGTTGAAAACTCTGTTCAAACCACCGCCATCGACTTTGAAAAGCAATGGGATGAGACCACGGCCAGCATCACCAACGATCCCAACACGCCAAGGTGGGAGCCGCCGCCGCCCACGTACAAGCACCCTGGCAAAAAGTTCAGGTTGAAGCAAGCGGCTGTCCCTCAGTGGTACAAAGCTCGCGCAGGTGTCAGAACCAAAACATTGTCCGGGGCTGCCAGAGTCGCCCGTTACCGCCCCACCCGATTAGGTTAATTTCAAGTGTCCGATCCCACCTCAAAGCCCGAAGACGAATTGGCCGGCACTGAACAACCTTTTGTCACGCACTTGATGGAGTTGCGTGACAGGTTGGTTCGCGCCATGGCTGCAATTGGCGTGGCAGCGGGCGTCTTGGCGCTTTTTCCAGGCCCCGGCCAACTCTACGATTTGTTGGCTGCCCCTTTGGTTTCGCATTTGCCTGCAGGTACCACCCTCATTGCCACGTCGGTTATTTCACCTTTCATGGTGCCGCTCAAAATTTTGTTGATGGCTGCATTTTTGTTGGCCTTGCCAGTGGTTTTGTACCAAGTCTGGGCTTTCATTGCACCGGGTTTGTACACCCACGAAAAGCGCTTGGTCATGCCTTTGGTCATTTCCAGCACCTTGTTGTTTTTCATTGGCGTGGCGTTTTGTTATTTCTTTGTGTTTGGCCAGGTCTTTGCCTTCATTCAAAGCTTTGCGCCCAAAAGTATCACTGC
>JACCDY011218298.1_pt1 | contig 18115 bp, 18 predicted proteins | sample 7446391 | NCBI WGS metagenome assembly JACCDY01 (sample SAMN15323451, study PRJNA562643) | freshwater metagenome | isolation source: river surface water | place: USA:Blue River Watershed | collected 2017-08-18
CGACCGCTCCCCCGACCTCATCTCCGAGGAGATCTGGCATGAAGTCCAAGCCCGCTTCGCCTGAGGTCGACGACCTGCCGGCCCTCAAGGTCCTGCTGCGCGCCCGCGCCGAGGGCCGCATGCCCCACGCGGTCCTGCTGACCGGCGCCGACGGCGAGGTGCTCGCGCGCGCGGCGGAACGGTTGGCCGCGATCCATCTCGGCGTGCCGGACCCGCTCGCGCACGCCGATTGCCGGGTGCTCCGTCCGGCCAAGAAGTCGCGCCGCATCAACATCGAGTCCACCCAGGAAGTCGTGGCCGCGCTCCGCCTGACCTCGGTCTCCTCCCGGCGGGTCGTGCTGGTGCACGAGCCCGACCGCTTCATGTCCGAGGGCGCGAATTGCTTCCTCAAGACGCTGGAGGAGCCGCCGCCCGGCACGTTGATCGTCCTGCAGACGGCGAACTACTACCGCGTCCTCCCGACGATCCTCAGCCGCTGCCTGCGCTTCCACGTCGGGGGCGAGGCCCCGGCCATCAAGGATCCCGCCTGGGCCGACTGGTTGCGCGAGTTCGACCGGCTGCTGGCCAAGCTGGCGGGCCCGACGTTGCCCCGCGCCGCGGAGCTGTTCATCCCCGCCTACGCGCTCTGCGCCCGTTTCGAGGTCCTGCTGGAGCTGTTCACCGAGGAGGCCCTGAAGCTGGCCCCCGAGCCGCCGCCCGGCGACGACGACGAGGAGGAGGTCGAGCTGGCCCACGAGGAATCGATCCGCCGCGGGATCCGCGCCCGCCTGCTCACGGCGATGGAGGAACGCCTCCGGCTGGCCGGACGCCAGCACCCCGAGTGCCTCTCGCAGGTCGCCGCCGCGATCGACCTCCTGGAGGAGGCGCGCGCCCGCCTCGAACTCAACTACCAGGTCCTCGCCGGCCTCGAGCAATTCTTCCTGCGCCTGCTGCGGCTCTTCGCGCTGCGCGCCCGCGCCTGATTTCCCGCCATGCCCCGCCTGTTCGCCTCCCTGCTCCTGCTCGCCGCTTCCCTGGGCGCGGCCGACGACGCCCGCCGGCCCGAGGTCGAGCGCGCCATCGCCCGCATGTCCCCGACCATCGTGCGCATCGAGGTGATCTCGGAGGACGGCTCCGAGGGCCGCATGCTCCGGCAGCACTCCGTCGGTTCCGGCGCGATCATCGACGCGCAGGGGCGCGTCATCACGAACTACCATGTCGCCGGCCGCGGCGCGACGTTCCTGTGCCGGCTCGCCGACCGCGAGGAACTGCCGGCGACGTTGGTCGGCGCCGACGCCATGACCGACGTCGCGGTGATCCAGCTCGACCTTTCCCGCCGCCGGTCGAAGGCGCCCTTGCCGGTGGCCGAGTTCGCCGATTCCGACCGCGTGCGCGCGGGCGACACGGTCCTTTCGATGGGTTGCCCGGCGGGACTGACGCAGTCCGTCACCCTCGGCATCATCGCCAACGACGCCATGGTCATGACGCGCTTCGTCGGCGCGATGAACCTCGACGGCGAGTCGGTCGGCGAACTGGTCCGCTGGTTCGGCCACGACGCGGTCATCTTCGGCGGCAACTCGGGCGGCCCGCTGGTCGACACGCAGGGCCGGATCGTCGGCATCAACGAGATCGGCATCGGCAGCCTGGGCGGGGCGATCCCCGCCAACACCGCCCGGACGGTGGCCACCGAGCTCATCGCGGGTGGCCGCGTGGTCCGCGGCTGGCTCGGCCTCGAAGTCCAGCCGCTGCTGCGCTCGCAGTCCGGCGAGGGTCGGCGCGGCGTGCTCGTGCGCTCCGTCCTGCGCGGCTCCCCGGCCGCGGCCGCGGGCCTGCGCCAGGGCGACCTCCTGACGTCGCTCGCCGGCCAGCCCGTCCACGCCGATTGCGACGAGCAGATGCCGACCTACCACGGCCAGGTCGCGGCCTTGCGGCCCGGCCGCGAGGTCCCGCTGGAGTTCGTCCGCGCGGGCGCCGTCCGCACGGCCCTCGCGACGCCCGCCGAACGTCCGGCCAACATCGCCCGCGAGGCCGAACTCGCCTCCTGGGGGGCCACCGTCCGCGACCAGACCCGGCTTTCCGCCCTGCGCGCCAAGCGCCCGAACCAGGATGGCGTCGTCGTCGATTCGCTCCGCCCCGGTGGCCCGGCCGCGGAGGCCAAGCCGGCGTTGCTCGAGGGCGACCTCATCGTCGCGCTCGGCGGCCGGCCGGTGAAGGATGTCGCGGCGCTCCGCGCGGTCTCGCGCGAGCTGCTCCAGGGCAAGACCGAGCCCGAGCCCGTGTTGGTCGCGTTCGTGCGCGGCGGGGCCGAGCTGATCTCCGTCGTGCGCATCGGGCCCGAGGTCGACGCCGCCGTCGCGCCGCGCGCCGCGCGCCCTTGGGCCGGCTTCGCCAGCCAGGTGCTGACCGCCGAGCTCGCCAAGGCCCTCGGCCTGAAGGGCAAGGCCGGCATCCGCGTCACGCAGGTCGTCGCCGGTTCCACCGCCGAGCAGGCCGGCCTCAAGGTCGGCGACCTTTGCTTCAAGCTCGACGGCAAGGTCATCCCCGCCCGCCGGCCCGAGGATGCGGAAGTCTTCGGCGCCTTGCTCCGCGACTACCCGGTCGGCGCCGAGGTGGAACTCGAAGGGCAGCGCGACGGCCAGCCGCTGAAGCTCACGCTGCGGCTCGCCGAACGGCCGGCCCCCGCCGCCGAACTGCCCGCCCTCAAGGAGACCCGCTACGGCTTCTCCGTCCGCGAGCAGGGCTTCGACGACAAGGCCGCCCGCAAGGACGATGAGGTGGCCGGCGGCTTGCTGGTCTCCAAGGTCGAGCGTTCCGGTTGGGCCGACCTGGCCGGCCTGCGCGGCGGCGACCTGCTCCTGGCCATCAACGGCGAACCCGTCCCCGACCTCGCGGCGCTGCGCGCCCGGCTCGCGGCCCTGACGCAGGCCAAGCCCCGCCATGTCGTCCTCCAGGTGCGCCGCTCGATCTCGGGCGCCTACCTGGAATTCGAACCCGATTGGAACGCCCTGGAGGCGGCCAAGTGAAACCAACTTCCTCCCCATGAACCTCCGCCTCGCCCCCCTGCTCGCGCTCCTCGCCGGCTTCCTTTCCCTCGGCGCCGCCGACCCGAAGATCGAGGAGACCGCCCGGCGCCTCTTCCGGTCGCACGCCGACGCCGTCGTGACCGTCCGCGCCACGGTCGCCCTCACGATGACCGCCGGCGACACCCCTTCGCAGTCGCGCGACCAGAGCGTCGAGGAACTCGGCACCGTCGTCGGCGACAAGGGCCTCGTGATGATCTCCGCCTCCTCCATCGACCCGGCCACCGCCATGGACGGGCGCACGGTCAACATGCGCGGCGCCCCGGTCAAGCTGGCCGTCACCAGCGAGGTCAAGGAGGCCCGGATCATCCTGGCCGACGGCACCGAAGTCCCGGCCACCGTGGTCTTCAAGGACCGCGACCTCAACCTCGCTTTCCTCGCGCCCGAGCCCGGCGCCGAGGAGGCGAAGGAGGCCAAGTTCCTCCCCATCGACACTTCCGCGGAGCAGGCGCTGGAGGTCCTCGACGAGGTGGTCATCCTTTCCCGGTTGGACAAGTCGATGGGCCGGGTCTCGGCGGTGGAATGCGACTTCGTCCGCGCCGTGGTGACCAAGCCCCGCCGCTTCCTCTCGATCCACCTCGCCGCGACGGGCTTGCCGGTCTTCGGCGCGAGCGGGAAGTTCGCCGGCTTCACGACGGTCCGCTTCGGGAGTTCCGCGGAAGGCGAGGGCATCTCGGCGACGCCCGTCGTCCTGCCCGCCGCGGAGGTCCGCAAGGCGATCGCCGCCGCCTTGGCCCGGCCGGCCCCGGCTCCGCGCAAATGAAGCCGGTCGGTCGGTCGCCCCAACCTTTCCCCGCCGGCAGGGTTCAATCCTAAGCGATGTCCCCGGAAGAGCTCCCGCCCCCCGAAGACGAGGAGGACAAGCGTCTGATGACGCTTGTCGCCTCCGGGGACGACGATGCCCTCCGGCTCCTGGTCCATCGCCACCACTCCCGGCTCGTCGGTTACCTGCGCTCCGAGGTCGGTTCCCAGGCCACGGCCGAGGAACTGGCGATGGAGGTGTTCATCCGCCTGCACCGGGCGGCGGGTCGCTGGCGGCCGGAGGCCAAGCTGACCACCTACCTCATCCACATCGCGCATAACCTCGTCCTCAACGAGTGGCGCCGGCGCGGGCGCAAGCCGACCACCGCCTTGGAGGCCGCGCCCGAGCCGGGCGACCTCAGCCATGATTCCGCCCGGCGGGTCAACGAACTCGACGAAGCCTTCCGCCAGGCCGTCGCCCTGCTGCCGGCCGAGCAGCGGACCGCCATCCTGCTCCTCGTGCAGCAGGAGATGCCCTACGAGGAGATCGCCGCCGTGATGGAGGCCCCCGTTTCCTCGGTCAAGACGTGGATCCACCGCGCCCGGACCCGCCTCCGCGAACTTCTCAAGGACCACTATGACCCATCCTGAAGCCTGCAACTTGCCCGCCCCGGCGGGGTTTATCCTATGAACCGACCGATGCACCAGCCCTCCGGACATGACTTCGACCAGGACCTCGCCCGCGCGTTGGCCTCGGGTCGGGACGTGCCTTGCCCGGGTTTCGCCGACCGCGCCGTCCGGGCCATCGTCGCCGACCGTCGCCGCCGCACCCTGCTCCGCTGGGGTTCCGGCCTGACCACGGCCGCCGCCTGCCTCCTCGCCGCCTTCGTCCTCCCGGGGCGCGGCGATGATTCCCTTGCCCAGCGGGCGGACGCCCTCGCCGCCAGCGACGAATCCCGCCAGCTCAGCGACATCCTCGGGTTCGCCGACGAACTTTCGCTCCTCAGCCCGGCGATCGACCCGCATTCGGTGGTGGAAGCGCTGATCAATCCCGAGCTGTGACCGCCATGCGCCCCCTCCTGCCGCTGGCCAGCCTCCTGGTCGCCCTGGTCGCCGTCGCCGCCGAAGGCGACGCCCCCGCCCGCCCGGCCGGCCCGCCCCCGCGGGGTCCCGAGGCGCTCCCGTCCCTCGAGGAGATCCAGACCATCCGTCGGATCATGGAGCTGCCGCCGGAGCGCCTTTCCCGCATCCGCCTCGCGCTCGAGAAACTGGAGCGCATGTCCCCCGAGGCCCGCGCCGACTACGCCGCCCGGCTCGCCAAGTACGAGCAGGCGCCGCCCGAGGAACGGATCAAGATCATGAAGGAGATGCGCGAGCGCGGCTTCGGCGCCCGCATCCTCGAGCACCATTTCAAGACCATGCCGGCGGCCCAGGCCAATGAGGAACGCGCGCGTTACCTGGCCCTGAGCCCGGAGGCTCGCCAGGACTACGTCCGGAAGATCGCGGAGAAACACGCGGGCGACTTCGGCAAGGGCAAGAAGGACGACGCCAAGAAGGACGACGCCAAGCGCCGCAAGGATGAGCCCACGGCCCCGGCTGCCGAGGGCGCGAAGTAAGGCCCGACCTCAGAGTTCCTCGTGCCAGGCGCCGTCGCCGTCGCGCCAACGGTCATGCGCCCAGAGCCAATCCGCGCACGCCTCGTCGGAGGAGCGGAGCCGGGTCTCCAGCCAGGCGTTGGATTCGCGCGTGAGGCCGGCGGTGTCCGTCGACCGCAGGAGGGTGCTCCGCAGCACGCAGCGCCAGAAGCCGGTCCGTTCGGCCCAGAAGATGCGCGTGGCGGCCTTGTGCTTCTGGGCGACCAAGCCGGGCAGGTTGGTCACCGCGGCGGGGCGGCCGAGGAACGTGAGGCGGCGGCCGGACTGGATCTTCTGGTCGAACAGGATGCTGCTGACCCCGCCGGCGCGCACGTTGCGCATCAGCTCGCCGAACCCTTCGCGCCGCGAGGCCAGCCGCATGCCGAAGCGCTCGCGCGCGGCCTTCACCCACGCGTCGGCGGCCGGTTGGTTCAGGGGCCGGTAGAGCGTGACCCAGGGGCGGTCGCCGAGCGACGGCGCCGCCAACGTCACCGCCGTCATCATCTCCATCAAGGTGAAGTGCGGGACGAACAGGACCAGGCCGCCGACGTCGGAGGTCAGCCGCGCCTCGCCCGCGAGGACCTCCGGATGGACCTGCACGCGGTCGCGGATCTCGTCGTCCGACAGCCGCGGCGAGACGATGGAGAAGAGCCCCATCTCGGCGGCCCGCCGGCAGGACAGCCGTCCGACGCGCCGCACCCAGGCTTCGTCGCGGTCGGGGAAGGCCGCCCGGAGGTTGGTCCGGATGACGCGGCGGCGCAGGAGCCAGAGCAGGCGGCCGAGGACCGCGGCGTTGGCCCGGGCGAAGCCCTCGGGCAGGCGGGCGAGCAGCCAGGCGTAGGAGGCGATCAGGGCCCGCATGCGCGTCTCAGGCCCGCTGCTCGCGGCGCAGGATCTCGCCCATCTCCGGCACGTTGAGGATGCGGCGGCCCAGCTCGTCGCGCGCGAAGTACTTGTCGGGCTGGCGCACCAGGTCGAACGGCTCGTCCGGGAGGTTGTCCTCGTCGAACTCCATCTCGTCGACCGCGTCGATGTCGTCGAAGATGTGCGTCCGGCGCAGCGGTTCGCCCTCGATCAGCATCGCCGGATTCGTGAGCGTGCCGTTCTTCAGCAGGTTGACGAAGAGGCACGGGTAGAAGTCGGCCTCGTACGGCTCCAGGAACTTGTTCACCCACTGGCCCGGCACCTCCCAGCGGCGGTTGAGCACCACCACGTCGGCGAAGTGCACGCACGGCTCGAGCCAGCGCGCCACGTCGGGGTGGCGTTGGGTCAGCGGGCAATCCACGACGGCGACGATCCGCTGCACCTGCCAGCCCGAAGCGGGCAGCGCGCGGTGGAGGGCCTCCATCTGGTCCACCGCGGAAAGGCCGCCGTGCGTGACGAGGATCCCCGCGTCGGCGTCGCCGGGGGCGGGCAGCGCGGCGGCGCCGTCGGCGAAGGTCCACGTGTCGGGCGCGCCGGCCTCGGCCTCGCGCGCCTCGCGGAAGGTCCGGATGCGCTTGCCGTCCGCCCAGCCGTTCTCGGCGAGTTCCTTCGCGACGGCGAGGCGGCCGGAGCCCCGGAGCCCGAGGATGAGGATCAGGGGCTTCATGCCTTGCGTCCGCAGCGGCCGAAGGGTGCGTTCTGTCCGCGGTCGCGGAGCCAGTGGTCGACGGCGACGAGCGCGGCCATGGCCTCGACGATGGGCACGGCGCGCGGGAGCACGCACGGGTCGTGGCGGCCCTTGGCCGTGAGCTCGGTCGCGCGGCCGTCGGGACCCACGGTCCGCTGCGGCTTGAGCACGGTGGCGGTCGGCTTGAAGGCGACGCGGAAGACGACGGCCTCGCCGTTCGTGATGCCGCCCTGCGTGCCGCCGGAGCGGTTGGTGGCGGTGCGGATGCGGCCGCCCTTGCGGACGAACGTGTCGTTGTGCGCGCTGCCGCGCAGCAGCGTGCCGGCGAAGCCGCTGCCGAGCTCGAAGCCCTTCGTCGCGGGCAGGGAGAGCATCGCCTTGGCGAGGTCCGCCTCGAAGCGGTCGAAGACGGGGGAGCCGAGGCCGGCGGGCAGGTTCTCGATGGCGCAGCAGATCACGCCGCCGACGGAGTCGCCGTCGGCGCGCGCCGCCCGGATGAGCGCGTCGATCTTCGCGGCGGTGGCCGGGTGGGGGCAGCGGGTGGGCGTGGCCTCGACCTGCTTCAGCGTCGGGGTCTTCGCGGGCGCCGGCATGCGCACGTCGGCGACGCTCTCGACCCAGGCGGTGATCCGGGCGCCGCAGGCGTGGCGCAGGACGGTCTTGGCGACGGCGCCGGCGGCGACGCGCGCGGCGGTCTCGCGGGCGGAGGAACGACCCCCGCCGGCGACGGCGCGGATGCCGTACTTGGCGTCGTAGGTGAAGTCGGCGTGCGAGGGGCGGTAGGCCACCTTCATCTCGGCGTAGGCCTCCGAGCGCTGGTCCGTGTTGCGGATCACGATGGCGATGGGCGAACCGAGCGTGAGGCCGTCGGGCGAGATGCCGGAAAGCACTTCCGGGTCGTCGCCCTCCTTGCGCTGCGTGACCAGCGCGCTCTGGCCGGGCCGACGACGCGCGAGCTCGGCGCGGAGGAAGGCCGGGTCGAAGGGGACGCGCGGGGGGCAGCCATCGATGACGACGCCCAAGGCGGGGCCGTGGCTTTCGCCGAAGGTGGTGATCCGGAAACTGTGGCCGTGGATGTTGCCCATGAGGGAAGGGGAGGTGAGGCTAAAAAAGGAACGCCGCCGAGCCTGGGGGCCGGGCGGCGTCCGTGGAGCGGTTCCGCCCGTCGCTTAGCGGCGGAGGTTCTGGGAGATGAGGGAGACCAGCTTCTGGCTCTGCGGCAGGTTGCCGAAGGCGCCGTACTTGACCGACACGGTGGTGAAGGCCTGCTTGGAGATGGGGTCCTCGGCCTTGGCCACCTCGACCTTGATCTCCAGGTCGCCGATGGCGCGGGCGAAGACGGTGACGCCGAGCAGCTCCTTGTTGGGGCCTTCGTCCGGGGTCTCGCCCATGCGCTTCATGTCGGACTGGGAGTCGAGGGCGCGCTTGACGGCGTTGAAGACGGCGTCGAGGTCGGTGGTGTTGTAGCGGGTCACCAGGGTGCCGGTGACGTTGGAGAAGCTGGCCTCGCGCTGGTCGGGGTTGTCGACGCCGATCAGGGTGTTGCAACCCGTGACGGCGAGGGCGGTGGCGAGGAGGGCGAGGGAGGCGGCGAGCTTCATGGTCAAGGCGGTGGAGGAGTGGCTTCCGAGAAAACACAGCGCGGGCGGCAAGGCAACCAGTTTCGCCCCGGCGGGGGCGGGGCGCCGCGGCGCCCAGCCGTAGTTGATTTATAGATACAGACGCCCCGGCGGGCCCACCCGGGCCGGTCCGGGTGGGCCGATCCGGCGCGGCCAGGCGGGGGTGGTTTTTGACTAAAAACAGGCAAAATGCATAAAACCCTATTATTCAGTAACTTGTGATTTTAAGATTGTAATCGCTCGATTGTCGGGATCCAGGCGCGTGTTAATAACAAAATGGGGCAAATTTCTTGACCAGTGGGTGGTAGTGGCGAAAAGTGGGTCGATAGGGGGCTTTACCCCACGAAATGTCCAATGGCGCTCACATCGGTCTCTTCACCGGCATCCATAACGGAAAGCTGGACGAGAAGAACCGTGTCACGATCCCGGCGGCCTGGCGCTTCGAAGGCGGCGGCGAGACGAGTTTCCTCGCGATGTTCCATCCCGCGCTCGGCTCGATCGTCGTCTTCCCGCCCGCGATGGTGCGGCGCATCTTCGACGCCGCGACGCAGGTCACGGTGAGCGATCCGGACAAGATGGACGCGCTGCGCCTGCTCGGCGAGAACAGCGTCGAGGTCGCGTGCGACAAGGCCGGCCGCATCACGCTCAACGAGCACGTGGTGCGCCAGGCGGCGCTGGGCCGCGACGTCGTCTTCCGCGGCGGCTTCACGACGTTCCAGATCACGTCGGTCAATCCGCCGGCCGTGGACCGCGACTCCGAGCGCACGCTCGTCATCCTGCGCGCGCTCAAGGAGCTGGGCATCTGAGCCTGTATCCAAAAGTTACTGACACAACTCACACCTTATTCACAGCCCGCATGACCAGCCACGTCCCAGTCCTGCTTGAGGAGTGCCTCGCGCTCCTCGACCCGCGGGACGGGCGCGCCTACCTGGACGGCACGTTCGGCGGCGGCGGGCACGCCGCGGCGCTCCTCGACCGCGCGCCGGGCGCGACGGTGGACGCGCTGGACCGCGACCCCGCGGCCGCGGAACGCGCCGCCCCCCTGCTGGCCCGCTACGCCGGCCGCCTGCGCTTCCACGCCGAGAACTTCCGCGACCTCGACCGGGTGCCCGGCCGCTTCGACGGCGTGCTGCTGGACATCGGCGTCTCCTCCTTCCAGCTCGATGAGCCGGCCCGCGGGTTCTCGTTCCGCCACGACGCGCCCAACGACATGCGCATGGATACCCGCTCCGGCCGCAGCGCCGCCGAGTTCCTCGAGCGCGCGGACCGGCAGGAGCTCGTCCGCGCCGTCCGCGACTACGGCGAGGAGCCCCGCTGGCACCGCGTGGTCACCGCGATCGAGCAGGCGCGCGGCTCCGGCCGCCTCGCCCGCACCGGCAGCTTCGCCGAACTGGTCGCCGAAGCCGCGCCGCCCGCCCCGGGCCCCCGCGGTCCGCATCCCGCCACCCGCACCTTCCAGGGCGTCCGCATCGCGGTGAACGACGAATTGGGCGCCCTCGCCGACGCCCTCCCCAAGGCCTTCGCCAAGCTCACCGCCGGCGGCGTCCTCGCCGTCATCTCCTTCCACTCGCTGGAGGACCGGATGGTGAAGCGCTACATGAACGGCGTGGCCGGCCGCCCGGTCGACCGCGACGACAACACCGCGCAGGACGACCGCGTGAAGCAGGCCGACCTCCTCACCCGCAAGGCCGTCCAGCCCTCGGACGCCGAGCAGCAACGCAACCCCCGCAGCCGGTCCGCCCGCCTGCGCGCCGTCCGGAGGCTCGCCGCATGAACCCCCGCCGCCTCTGGACCTGGGCCTTCCTGGCCGCGACGCTCGCCGTCGCCGCCGTCGGCACCATCCACATCATCCGCCTCCGCATCCAGGGCGACGCGGTGGGCCAGCAGATCGTGCGCCACGAGCGCGCGTCCGTCGAGACGCGCAAGGAACTCGACGGCCTCAAGCGCAAGCGCGACCAGGGCCTGGACACCCTCCAGCTCATCCAGCGCGTGGGCGACGACTTCAAGCCGCCGACCCCGGACCGCGTCCTCTGGGTCCGCCCCCATCCCGCCGCGCCCGCGGCGGTGCCCCTCCTCACCCAGAGCCCGCGGACCGCGGCGCTCGACATCGCGTTCCGCCCCGCCGCGGAGCAGGGAGGAAAGAGCCCGCGATGACCCTACCCCACGCCAGCCGAATGCGCTACCGTTCGCTGGCTTGGGTCGTGTCCGCCTGTTTTCTGGCCGTCTTCCTGCGGCTGGTCTGGCTCCATTGGGTGGACGCGCCCGAGCTGCGCGCCGAGGCCATGCAGGCCCGGCGCGTCCGCCAGGAACTCCCGTGCCGCCGCGGCGAGATCCGCGACGCGCAGGATAACCTGCTCGCGGTCTCGGAGGACGTCTGGGACATCGGCGTCGACCCCGTCGCCCTCGACAAGAAGGACGCGCCCCGCGCCGGCGAGGTCGCGCTCGCGCTGGGCGTCCCCGCCCTCAAGGTGCTCGAAGCCTTCAACCCGCCGCCGCGGCTCGACGACGAGGGCGTCGAACGCAAGGTCCGCTGGGTCGTCCTGGCCCGCGAGTGCGGCGAGGAGACCGTGAAGCGGATGAAGGCGCTCAACATCAAGGCCCTCCGCGCCGAGCTCAAGTACCGCCGGGCCTACCCCAAGGGCGCGCTCGCCGCGCACGTGCTCGGCTTCGTCAACAAGGAGGGCGAGCCGGCCGCCGGCATCGAGCGCGTGATGCACCCGCTCCTCGCGGGGCAGAAGGGCTGGATCGAGTCGGAGCGCGACGGCAAGCGCCGCGAGATCGCGAGCATCCGCATCCGCGAGGTCGCGCCCGTCGACGGCAGCACCGTGGTGCTCACCATCAACAGCCTGGTGCAGAAGGCCTGCGAGGACGCGCTCGCCGCCGCCGCCGCGCGCTACAACCCGAAGGGCGGCGTGATCATCGTCAGCGAGCCGCGGACCGGCCGCATCCTCGGCCTCGCCAACTGGCCGACCTTCGACCTCAACCTCTTCTGGGACGCCAAGGCGGCGCCGATGGACAGCCAGCGCAACCGGTCCGTGTCCGACGTCTACGAGCCGGGCTCGGTCTTCAAGATCGTGTCGATCGCCGGGGCGCTCGAGGAGCGGCTGATCACGCCGAACTCCGTCTACGACTGCGGCGCGACGCAGGTCCCGTTCAAGGGACGCCTGGTTTCCCTGCCCGCCGATTCCCACGCCCTCGGCGTCGCCGACATCCGCACCATCGTGCGCGAATCCTCGAACCGCGGCACGGTGCAGGTGGGCATGCTCTACGCCGAGCGGCAGGGCGAGGACCGGTTCTTCGCCCTGATCAAGGCCTTCGGTTTCGGCGCCCCCTCGGGCCTGCTCACGGGCGCCGAGGTGCCCGGCCTGCTGATCCCGCCGACCTCGCCGCAATGGGCCGCGGGCATCTCGCGCATCCCGATGGGGCACTCCGTCAGCGTCACCGCCATGCAGATGCACTTCGCCATGTCGGCGATCGCCGCCGACGGCCTGCTGATGCAGCCGCAGCTGGTCCTGCGCGTGGAGGACCCCAAGACCAAGCAGGTCGTCCTCGCGTACCCGCCCCGCTCGCGCGGCCGCGCGGTCAGCGCCCGCGCCGCGGCCGAGACGGCCGCGCTCCTGCGGGCGGTCTGCGGCAAGGGCGGCACCGCCCCGGTCGCCGACATCCCCGGCTACGAGGTCGCGGGCAAGACGGGCACGACGCAGAAGATCATCAACGGCAAGTACTCGACCGCCCACCACGTGGCGTCCTTCGCCGGCTTCTTCCCGGTCGGCGATCCGCGCCTGGCCATCACCGTGATCATCGACGAACCCCAGGGCGAGGGCGTCGGCTACGGCGGGAAGGTCTCCGCCCCCATCTTCCGCGAGGTCGCGGAGAAATGCATCCGCTGGCTGGATCTCCCGCCGGCCAGCCCCCGATGACGCCGCCTCCCGCGCAGCTGCCTCCCGCGATGGAACGTCCGACCTTCCAGTCCCTGCTCCAGGGGTTGCCCGTGCTCGGCCGGACCGGCGATTGGCAGGCGCGCGTCTCCTGCGTCGTGACCGACAGCCGCCGCATCATCCCGGGCGCGCTGTTCTTCGCCTTGCCCGGTCGCCGCGCGGATGGGCACGCCTTCCTCGACGACGCGATCGCGCGCGGCGCCGCCGCCATCATCACCGGCCAGCCCGTCAGCGGCCTCCCCGCCGTGGCCGCCGCCCAGGTGGCCGAACCGCGCCGCGTCCTCGCCGAGGTCGCCCGGCGCTTCCACGGTCATCCGGAGCGCGGGCTGCGCCTCGCCGGCGTCACCGGCACCAACGGCAAGACCACGGTCTCCACGTTGCTGCGCCACCTGCTGCAGGACGGCGGGGAGGCGTGGGGCCTCATCGGCACGGTCCGCTACCACCTCGGTCGCCGCTCGATCCCCTCCTTCAAGACCACGCCCGAGTCGGCCGACCTCGCCGGGTTCTTCCGCCAGATGGCCGACGCGGGCTGCGCCGGCGCCTGCCTCGAGGTGAGCTCCCATGCCCTCCACCAGGACCGGGTCCACGGTTTCCGCTTCGCGGTCGCCGCCTTCACCAACCTGACGCGGGACCACATCGATTACCACGGCGACATGTCCGCCTACCTCGCGGCCAAGGCGGCGCTCTTCGACGGACGCAACGGCGAGCTGCCGGGCGTGGCCGTCCTGAACGTCGACGACCCCCACGGCCGCGCGCTTGCCGAGGCCTGCCGGCGCCGCGGCCCCACGCTCACCTTCGGCCTCTCGCCGGACGCCGACCTGCGCGCGACGGACCTCGCGCTCGACACCGCGGGCGCGGTCTTCACCGTCCGCTGGCAAGGCCGGTCGCAGCGTTTCACCTCGGGCCTGACCGGCGACTACAACGTCGCGAACGTCCTGTGCGCCCTGACCATGGCCGCCGCGCTCGGGCGCGACCCGCTCGCGCTGGCCGCCGCCGTGGCCGCCTTCCCGGGCGTCGCCGGCCGCATGGAGCGGGTCGAGGCCGGCCAGCCCTTCCCGGTCTTCATCGACTACGCCCACACCGACGACGCGCTCCGCAACGTGCTTGGCATGCTGCGGCGGATCACCCCCGGCCGCGTGCTCTGCGTCTTCGGCTGCGGCGGCGACCGCGACCGCGGCAAGCGTCCCGCCATGACCCGCGCCGTCGCCGACCTCGCCCAACTCGCCTGGGCCACCGCCGACAACCCGCGCAAGGAGAGCCTCGAGGCGATCTTCGCCGACATGCGCGGCGACCTCGGGCCGTTGCCCGGGATGGAGTTCGTGCCGGACCGCCGCGAGGCGATCGGCCGCGCCCTCGCCGCCGCCCGCCCCGGCGACTGCCTCGTCATCGCGGGCAAGGGGCATGAGACGACCCAGGAATTCGCCGACACCGTGGTCCCGTTCGACGACCGTCAGGTCGTCCGCGAGATCCTCGCCGCCCGGAGGGGCCCCGCCGCCTGATGCCGACCTTCGCCGCCACCGACCTGGCCGCCTGGACCGGAGGGCGCTGGACGACCGCGCCCGGCGCCGTCGCCGGCTTCGGCGTCGACACCCGCGTCCTGGGCGCCGGCGAGGCCTTCGTGGCGATCCGCACGGATCGTCGCGACGGGCATGATTTCCTGCCGGACGCGCGCGCCCGCGGGGCCGCCTGCGCACTGGTCTCCCGGCCCGTCGCCGATCCGCTGCCGCAGCTGGTCGTGGCCGACCCCGCCGCCGCGCTGCGCGCCATCGCCGCGGCCTGGCGCCGGCGCTTCGCCGGTCCCGTGGTCGGCGTCACCGGGAGCGTCGGCAAGACTTCCACCAAGGACCTGCTCGCGGCGCTGCTCGGCCCGACCGCCTTCGCCACCGAGGCGAACCTCAACAACCTGCTCGGCGTCCCGCTGATGCTGCTGCGGCTCGAGCCGGCGCGCCACCGGTACGCGGTCATCGAGGCCGGCATGAGCGTGCCGGGCGAGCTCGGCGTGAGCGCGGCGGTCCTCCGTCCCGACGTCGCGATCGTCACCGCCGTCGCGGCCGTGCACCTCGAGGGCGTCGGTTCGCTCGCCGGCGTGGCCCGCGAGAAGGCGACCCTCGTCGCCGCCCTCGCCGAGGGCGGACGCGCGATCCTGCCCGCGGCCCTCCTGGCTTGGCCGGATTTCGCCGTCCATGCGGACCGTTGCCTCGCCGTGCGTTTCGCCGGCGAGCCGGCCCCCGCCGTCCGCCCCGCGCGACTGGTCGAGGCGAGCCTCGGCGAGGAAGCCGGTCGGCGCGTCCTGCGCCTCGACGGCGAAACGTTCCCGCTCGGCGCGGTCTCGGACGGGCTCGCGCGCAATGCGGCCTTGGCGCTCCTCGCGGCCCGCGAGGTGGGCGCGGACCTCCCGTCCCTGCGGACGGCGCTCGTCGCCTGGTCCCCGCCGGTGGGGCGGGGAAGCGTGCACGCGGATGGCGCCCGGACTTTCTACGTCGACTGCTACAACTCCAGCCCGGCTTCGTTGCTCGACGCCGCCCGCTGCTTCGACCGTCTCGGCGCCACCGAAGCCCGCCCGCGCCTCTGGGTGCTGGGCGGCATGGCCGAGCTCGGCGCGGATTCCGCCGCGCTGCACCGCGCCTGCGGCGCCGACTTGCCCGTCCGCGCGGACGACGCCGTCGTGGCCTTCGGTGGCGATGCCGCCCACCTGCTCGCCGGTCTGCCTTCCGGGACGGGTCTCCGCCTCGCCGCCCGCGACCTCGCGGAGGTGCGCGCCGCCGTGGCCGCGCACGCCGGTTTCGTCTTCGTCAAGGGCAGCCGCTCCTTCGCGCTGGAACGCGCCTTGCCCGCCGGGCTGGCCGCGCAGCTGACGTTCCACTAGCCCATGCTTTACCTCCTCAAGAACCTCGAATCCTTCTGGGGCCCGTTCCGGCTCTTCGAGTACATCTCCGTCCGCGCGATCCTCGCCGGGTTCACCGCGCTCGCCCTGGGCATGCTGCTGTCCGGCCCGATCATCCGCGCGCTTTCGCGTCTCCGCCAGCCCGAGCGCTCCAAGGCGCTCATGGGCGACCTCGCCAAGGAGGGCGGCAAGGTCCCGACGATGGGCGGCCTGCTCATCGGCGCGGCCATGATCCCGGCGGTCCTCCTCTGGGCGCGGCCCAACGTCCTCGTGCTGGCTTCGCTTTGGTGCCTCGTCGGCATGGGCCTCGTCGGCTTCGTCGACGATTGGCTGAAGGTCCGCCACGGCAGTTCGGACGGCATCAGCGCGCGCCAGAAGCTGGCGGGCCAGGGGCTCGTCGCCCTGCTCGCCGTCGGCATCGTCCTGCTCGACCCCGCCTACCGCGGGAGCTTCTGCGAGATCTGGGCGCCGGTGCTGAAGGGCCCGCTGTGGTCGGCCCACTCGTTCGGCTGGCCGCAGGCCGCCTGCGCCGCGGTGGCCGCGGTCTTCTTCATCCTCGTCTGCGTCGGCTGCTCCAACGCCGTGAACCTCACCGACGGCCTCGATGGCCTCGCCATCGGCTGCGTGCTCATCACCACGCTGATCCTCGGCGCCGTCGCCTACCTCGCCGGACACGCCGTCTTCGCCGATTACCTGCGGATCAGTCCCGTGGCCGGCGCGGGCGAACTCGCCGTCTTCTGCGCGGCCCTGGTCGGCGGGGGCGTCGTCTTCCTCTGGCACAACGCCGCGCCGGCCGAGATCTACATGGGCGACGTCGGCGCGCTCGGGATCGGCGGCGCGCTCGGCGCGGTCGCCTGCCTCATGCACCAGCCCTTCCTGCTGGCGATCGTCGGCGGGGTCTTCGTGCTCGAGGCGGTTTCGGTCCTGCTGCAGGTCGCCTACTTCAAGCGGACGGGTGGCCGGCGCCTGTTCCTGATGACGCCGATCCACCATCACTTCCAGAAGAAGGGCTGGGCCTCGACCAAGGTCGTCGCCCGCTTCTGGATCCTCTCCTTCCTGTTCGGGCTCCTCGGCCTGCTGTCCCTCAAGCTGCGATGAGCGACTTCCCCGACAGCCTCAAGCGCCGCCTGACGCGCCCGGCCGCCATCCTGGGCGCGGGCGTCAGCGGGCGCGCCGTCGCCGACACCCTGGGCGCCGCCGGCTTCGCCTCGGTGGTCTACGATGCCCAGGGCGGCAACCCCACCTTCGGGCCCGACGAGGCCAGCCGCCACGACCTCGTGGTCTACAGCCCCGGTTTCGCGCAGTCCCACCCCTGGTTGCTCGCCGCCCGGCGCGCCGGCCTGCAGTGCCTGGCGGAGCTCGACTTCGGCGCGTTGCTCTGGACCGGACCGGCCATCGCCGTCACCGGGACGAACGGCAAGACCACCTTGACCGAGTTCCTGTCCTTCGCCCATAAGCGCGCCGGCCAGGACGCCATCGCCTGCGGGAACGTCGGCCTGCCGTTCACGGCCCTGCACGCCACCGTCTCGAACGGGTCCTTCCTCGCGGTCGTCGAGGTCAGCTCCTTCCAGGCGGAGGACCTGCGGCACTTCTCGCCCGAGGCCGTGCTCTGGACCAACTTCGACGAGGACCACCTCGACCGCCATGGCGAGCTCGAGAGTTATTTCCGCGCCAAGTTCCGGCTCATCGAGCGCATGCCGCCCGGCGGCGTCCTCGTCGTCGGCGAATCGGTCGTCGCGTTCGCCCGCACCTTCGGGATCGAGTTGCCGGCCGAGGCCCTCGTGGCCACCCGCGCGGAGGTCGCCGACACCCTGCCGGCCGGTTCCATCTTCGAGTCCTGGCCGCAGCGGGAAAACTGGGCCTTGGCCGCCCGTTACTGGCAGGCCAAGGGCCTGCCGATGCGCTCCCTCGAGGAATCGGCCCGCCTCTTCCGCGCCGCCCCGCATCGCCTCCGCAAGGTGGCCGAAGCCCAGGGCGTCGAGTACTGGAACGATTCGAAGGGCACCAACTTCCACGCCGTGTACGCGGCCCTCGAGCAGTTCACCATCCCCGTCCGCTGGATCGGCGGCGGCAAGTGGAAGGGCGGGGACCTCCGCCGCTTCGCCGAGCGCCTCGCCCCGCGCATCGAGGCCGCCTACCTCATCGGCGAGACCGGCCCCGAGCTGCAACGCCACCTCGCCGAGCTCGGTCGCCCGGCCCGGTGCTTCGCCGGCCTGCAGGACGCCGTCGTCGCGGCCGGCAAGGACGCGCACGGCCCGACCGCCATCCTCCTGAGCCCGGGCTTCTCGAGCTACGACCAGTTCCACGGCTACGCCGAGCGCGGCACCATCTTCGAGCGCGCCGCGCTCGCCTTGGCCAACCGCGCCTAAGTTCCCCTTTCTACCTAGAAACCAAACCAAACCAAAACCAACCCAAGTCACCACCATGCGTCCCATCGTCACCGTCACCGCCGTCGTGCTCCTGCACCTCTGTGTCATCGCCGTCCTCGTCGGCGTCAACGGGTGCCGGAGCACCACCGGCCTCGAAACCGACGGCGAACCCGTCGCCTACGCCGCGGGCGGCCGCGCCGCCGGCTCGACCGGCCTGGTCGCGCCCGCGGCCGGCCTGCCGGTCGCGACCGCCGCGCCC
>JACCDY011369729.1_pt1 | contig 18112 bp, 27 predicted proteins | sample 7446391 | NCBI WGS metagenome assembly JACCDY01 (sample SAMN15323451, study PRJNA562643) | freshwater metagenome | isolation source: river surface water | place: USA:Blue River Watershed | collected 2017-08-18
ATCCAAAAGCTGGCCTTCTCGGCGCAATGAGGGAGTTCGTCTTAAAGACCGGTGAGGCTCCAACTACTATTTTTAAAGAAACTACAAAACTTTTTGAGAGTATCTTTGGCGAAGAAGGATTTATTAAAACACTGAGCCGAGAACTTGCCAAAGCATTTGGTATTAGGGGCGAAGACACGGCCATAAGATTCTTAGGCAGAGGGATTCGGTTCATTACCAATCTCATCAATGGTGCTAAAAATCTAATTGATGACATTCTCAATACTCCAATAGTCCGTAAAGTCGCGGAGATAATCAGATCTGCTTTTGATGGTATTGTAGGATTCTTAAGGAAGCTTGAGGGTATTGCCAATAACCCTCCAGACTTCCCAGATATCTCAAAGGAGAGTATCCAGACATTTATCCGAGATATCGGAGAAAATGTACGTGGATTCTTACGTAAAGTAGGAGCATTTATTCGCGGAGAGGACATTTCCGATGAGGCAAATACCGGGGCATCAATTGTTGGTACAATAGTCGATGAGGCTGGTAAAACCATGCTCACCTTCTTCAAGGAAGTTGGTGATGCCTTATTAGCTAAAACCGGCACCATTGCCCTTGAACTTGCTAAAGTCCTTCCAGGAACCATTGCCGGGGTTATTGCCAAAGGACTAACCGGAGCAGGAGGGATTACAGGATTTATACTTTCGGCCCTTGGGGTAGGAGGACTGGGACTAGGTGCCTCAAGAGCCTTTGGCGGATTTAGGAGAGGTGTTCTTGCTGGAGAAGGTGGGGTTCCAGGCGCTATAAATAGATTCTTAGGTTCTCCTGTTGGCCCATTAAGACCAAGAGCTAGAGTCACTGGAAGTGGCCGAACACGTGGAGGCGGAGGTGGAAGAAGAACCGGAGAGGTTTCTCCTCCTGACTTAGATGATCTACTCAGTTCAATTAGAAATGAGGATGGGGCTCCTACACAAACATCTTATAGAAGGGGGCTTAGAGATAGAATCAGAGATAGATACTCAAGAACAATTGCTCCGAGATCACAATGGCCAAGGCCAGGACAAAATCTTGAATTACTTGCCCGTAGAAAAGCAATAACTGAGGGTAGAATCACTCCCTCAACCTCTGTATTAGCAGGCACTATAAGTGAGTTATTGACTCCAGAAGAAATTCTGTCGCAATATTCCCGGCCAGGCACAAAGATCAATAGATATAATACAATGTTCAAATCTATTGATATGCCAGATCAATATCTCACTCAAGCTGGCCCTCTTCCCCTCGAGTCAGCCGAACCTTGGACAATGGCCGAAGGAGCATATCAGCCATATATGGGTGAAGTAAATCCGGCTGTAACTGAAAGGAAAGACTTTCTTACCAATCAACGTAGACAGGGATTAATCGAAGAAGCAGCCTTTAGAAGAAAGATTAGAAGTAGACAAAGTGTAAGACAAAGATTTGCTCAAAGATATGGTCGTGGTGCGCTTTTAAGAACGCAAATGGGAAGATTAGGACGTGGTGGAGTACCCAATGTGCCCGGCGGGAAGTTTGGTCTTGCCATGACTGCACTTGGGTTGGGTGCAATGGCTCTCGACGCTGGGCAATCTCAAGCAGGACAAGATGAATTTGGACAAGAAATCCCTCAACCTAAAGTAGGAACGGGAGCTGCTTGGGGTTCTGTTGGTATGGGAGTTACTCAAGGAGCATTAGCCGGTTCAGCTTTAGGCCCATGGGGCGCGGCGATTGGTGGAGTTATTGGTGGTGGAATATCTCTGATGGATAAAGGTGTCAGAGATGCTATAGGAAAATCATTGAGAGACTTTGGATCTAATGCGCTTAAATGGGGTGGTGAATTAGCCGAAGGACTAAAATCCAACATATTTAAAGGATTTGAAACTATCAAAAACTTTGCAAAGGGAATAGACTGGAAGCAAAGAATCTTAGATATTGTATTCCCCGGCAGATCTTTGCTGAGAATGGGAGCGGAAAGAGTTGGTTTGGAGAGAAGTGGACGAAACTCCGGCTTTGGGGCTAATGTTAAAAATTGGCTTGCTAATATTCTAGGCCTTAAAGAAGTAGGTGGCCCCGTAATAAGAGGTGCTTCCTATATCGTGGGAGAAAGAGGTCCTGAGATTTACACACCTGGAGAAACTGGCACTATATCCTCTAATAGAGAGCTGAATTCTCTTATTTCTGGGGCTCAAAAAAATAAACCTATTAGTTCCTTAGATGGTGGAGGTGCAGTATTTAACATTACTATTAATGCCACCGGCTTAGCAGGTAATGATATTGCTGCTGCAATCCAACCTGCTGTTATGCAAGTACTGGACACCGCGTGGAGTAGATCTAACTCCAACATCGTAACAAGAGGAGCAACAATAATCTAATGATTAACTTACCACAAATAACTTCTAGGGTTGATACTGCAGAACTACAGAATATCAAAAACCAACTAGCTTTGCGCGATAGGATTAATGCTGATAACTATGAAAATATCCAGCTCGAAAGAAAAAATCCATCGGTAATTTTCTCAGAACAATCAAACCCGTCGCTCTCCGACTCAGCACTTCGAGGCCTATCTTATCCCCTAGAGCTTAATGGCAAAGGCGGATTAAAGCTATCCTCAAACTATGACAGAGTTGGCCAGCAAATACTAGAGGTCTTACAAACCCGCATTGGAGAAAGGGTCTATAGGCCATTCTTTGGCATTCCTGAATTGCTCTTTGAGACCATCGATGAGTATACATTGGCTCAAACAATCCGCTCTCAGATTGGCTCAGTGGTACCCACAGGTGTGGAATTAGAGGTTAAAGTATCTTTATCCGAGGATGGTGGCGCTCAGATAATAGTATTCTATTCAGTCGAAGGTAGTCAACCCGCCCTTATTAAATACGCATTTAGACCATGAGTCGTATCCATAAAAACTTTGCAGAATTTGGCTCAGATGCTCAGCAGATGATCATCGACCAGATTCAATCTATCGATCTTGAAAAGATTGGCCCAAAGTCCATTGCTCACGTCGGTAAGACACTTATCTCCCTAGTTAAGCAATCCCACCAACTCCAAGAAGATGTTGAAGAGGAGGAAGTACGAGATAACTGGATCGCTATTAGAGAACTTTCTCATATCCTCCTTGTTGAGATCCTTGAGAAGTTTAAAGAGTTGAGTGCCCTTGGTGAAATTCCTGAATGGGAACGGGCAAATGTCCTCAATCTTCTCCAAGAGATTACAAAAGTCTGCCACGCAGAAGAAAAACGCGATGCCCTCTCAGAGATCAATACTGGGAAAGTCATTGATGACAAAATACTCGACGAGATGTTAGGATTATGATGAACATTGACCAGGCCAGAGCAGGTGGTGAGGGAATGCTCTCCTCTGCCAAGAAACGCAAAGAGGAAGAAGCAGCCGAAGGACCAGATCTCTTCCAAACCAAAGAACAAAAAGTTAAAGTAAAAGTCCCAGACGGATGGCATACTAAGGAGCCATGAGATGCCCCGCGAATGGAACACTCCTGTTAGAGAGTGTTGGAATGCCCCCATTCATAACATTCTCAAAGCAATAGATAATCATACTCAGATATACCTAAGAACCGGGGATAAGTGGCATCTTGAGCAGGCCGCCTTCCTCAGGGTATATGTTTCAGATCTTAAGACTTGGATACATAGTCAAGAGAAGAATCAGTTTAAGGATTAGGGAGAGTTATAATTACCCATGCCTTTACGCCAAGGATCTTCGGATAAAGTAATCCAAGAAAATATTAAATGTATCTTAGATAAAGACGGATGTGGCTATGACCCACCGTATTTAGATCCGGCTAGGGATGAATATACACCGGCCCAGGCTGCGGCTATTGCCTATGCAAAAGCCGGGCGTAGAAACAATGTGGGTAAGAAAACCTCTGCTTCTAAAAAAACAAAGAGCGTAAAAACCCAAGAGGTTAAAACACCTGAAGGGAAAAAGGACGAGCCAAAGGGTGATAAGTCTACATCCCCTGCTCAATCCGCCAAAAAAGAAAAAGACACAGATACTAAAAACCCAGCAAATAACATCCAGATCCCCGATGGGTGGAAAACACAGCAACCTGGAGGGGATATTGATAGTTCAAAAAAGAACCAACCTCCTGAGGGAGCTCCTAAGCCTCAGGGGGGTCAGAAAACTCCCGAACCTCCGTCATCTGCTGGTGACGACTACGAAAAACTCTACCAAGACAATAAAGACCTCCTTGAGAAGGCGTATGGGGGTAATGGTATTGATGTAAAGGGAGGTGTATGGGACATCTTAGAAGATAAGATGAAGCAGTATATGTTAGATACTGCCCCGAAGATCATAGCAGAAAAAGAAAAGAATAAAAAAGCAAAAGCACAGGCTCCTGCTCCTGCTCCTGCTCCTGCTCCTGCTCCTGCTCCTGCTCCTGCTCCAAAGGATGGTAATAATAGCGGGGGTGGAGATGCTGGGAGCGATGATAATAAGATGCTCCAAGACATCCTTGATTCTCCAGATGTTAATGATGCTTATAAAAAAGCTATAAAGAATCAATGGAAGAATAGCACTCCTGAAGAAAAAAAGGCAATACATGACCAATACGTAAATAATATAAAACCTGCTCCTGCTCCCATTCCAGAGCCTCCCGCACAATCCCAACAACCAGCACCTTCTTCGGCACCTACTGAAGATAAATACGAAAAACTCTACCAAGATAATAAAGATCTTCTTGAGGAGGCATATGCCGCGGACGGAACTGACGTTAAAAAGGTATGGGACTTAGTGGGTGATAGTTCGAAACAGTATATGTTAGATGAGGCTCCAAAAGTTATAGAAGAAAAGAAGAAAAAGCAAGCAGCCCAACAGACTTCCCCCCAGCCCCAGCCTACTGATGTAAATACTCCGCAGGATTGGAATTGGGACCCAAATAATTATGGCCCACAACTTAAAGGTGATCAACTATATTTCCAAGGTAAAACATATAAAGAATCTGGCACGCTTCCAGGATCAACAGCACCTAAACTATATGTCGATGAAGATGGTAAGCCAAAGTTTGTTGTAAAAGATAATGGTGGAAATGTAGATCAAACTAATTCTGAATACATAGCTAATAGAGTATATAATGAATTAGCTCAGCATATGCCAATCGGCGCGTCGGCATCTAGATTGGCAGATGGAAAACTAGTAAATAGTTTCATCCAAGATGGTAAGACATTAAAACAACTTTCACCCCAAGAGTTGGTTGATAATAAAGTATATTCTAGCATAAGAAAATCTATGTTAGCCGATGCTCTATTGGCTAACTGGGATTTTATTGGATTAGATCGTGATAATATAATGATGGATAAATCCGGCAATCTTATCAAAATAGATGCTGGAGGCACATTTAACTTTAGAGCGCAGGGAGATAATAAGAATTACAATGCTCTCCCGATGGAGATGTGGAGTCTTAAGGATGATAAAAATGGGCAAGGAAACCCATATTGGAAGAATGCCATAGATGATGACTATAAGCATCTATGGACAGATCAAATAAGCCAACTCTATGTGCATTCTTCTAGCCTTAAGAATATTGTAAATAAGTCTAATTTAGATGATAATGTAAAAGCTGCTTTTGGAAAAAGAGTAGATTCTTTAATTATTGCCAAGAATGAGATAGATAACTTTGCAAATAAATCTGGGGATCCTGAGTCTTGGAAAGATGTTGATCAGGCATTAAAAGCTGCCTTTGAAAAGTCACAAGCAATTGATCCAAATAATCCAGATTGGGAATCAGAATTAAGAAAAAATATAGCAAGTGAATTAAGTACTGTAAAAACCAAAGCTAGTAATAGCGTATTTAATCAATCTAATAAGTATTTTGATAAACAAGAATATGAAGACTATATTGTATCAGCAACCGCATTAGCATCAGGTAGTCCTGGAGGCGATGCTTTTAAAAATGCTACTGATGACCAAAAATATTCTATCTATGCCTACACTGGAAGCGCATATGAAGATCTTAATATGTATTTAAATTTTGGAAAAAGTTTAAACCAAGAACATGCAGAACATAATGAGAACTTAGGGAATTCGATAGAATCTTTATTGGATACTTTACCACCTGATACTAATACATTATATAGAATGAATGCTGTACCCGATAGCTTTCCTGATTCCCAACAAGCTATTAAAAATCTCAAAGTTGGAGATGTAATTGCCACGGCTGGATTCGACTCATATACTAGATATGATGATGGTCTGGTTATGAATACATTCGGACAAGGACCTGGCCATTTCCATTATGTATCCGTATATCAAGGAAATCAAGCTAGGGACGTAGATCCTATCTCAATGTGTAGGGGTGAGAAAGAATCCTTATTACAAAGAGGTAGTAATTTAAAGGTTTTAAAAATTGAGGAAGTGCCTTTGAGTAATTTTCCAAAACTTTCAGATAATAGATATCCAGATACGCATGCAACAGGGACGATTAAAGTTATTACTTATGGAGATGCCTAATGGACAATAAACTTAGCCCGGAATTAGAACAAAAATTACAAAAGAAGCACGGATGGGGAGAATTCTCCGCGATTAAAGTAGTAAAGAAAGCTGTTCAAAAACCTGAAGGTTGGAGAGAACAGGGAAAATGATCGTTTAAAGTACTATATAAATAGTATTAATATCATGCCACTCAAAGAAGGCTCAAGTGATGAGACCATCTCAAAAAATATAAAAACAGAGATGGAATCGGGTAAACCACAAAAACAAGCCATCGCCATCGCCTTGGATAAGGCTGGTAAATCCACCTCGGATAATGCAGAACCAGAAGAGGGACAAATGGCCCAAGGGGACGTCCGTGCGATCATGGCCATGGCCAAAAAGATCGATGACATGGTTTCAGAAATGACCGATCTACCTGAATGGGTCCAGGCAAAAATCACTAAAGCCCAGGACTATCTAACATCAGTTACTCAACATCTCTCCCATCCAGGAGAAGATCAAATGGCACAAGATATGGGCGAAGAAAAAGACCACGATAAGGATGGGGATGTTGACTCTGATGACTACATAATGGCGAGAGATAAGGCAATCGATGAAGCCATGGGTAAGGATGAGGAGACCTCTGACAATGCCGAAGACTCCGATCCTTGCTGGAAGGATTATGAGATGGTTGGAATGAAGAAGGGTAAGGGCGGCAAATCTGTTCCTAACTGTGTACCCAAGTCTTCTGACAATGGTGAATGTGAAGAATGCTCTGACGAGTACTCAGAAGTAAATGTTCCCGATGGTTGGTCGGTAAGTTCCAATGTCTACAAAAATTAATATACCTGAAGGTTGGTCAGTAAGTCCTTCTTACGGGGAGATTCCATCTCCTTATGATAAGAAACAACACCTCGAAGGTCAGCATGATAAGCAGGATAGTGAGATAGATGATGGGGCCTCTGATGAGGCTAATATGTCCGAGGAAGAATATAAATATTGGTCTAAAGAATACGCAGAAGAGACCAATTATGCTGACGATGGTAAAAAATATACTCACACGTATAAAGATCCTAAGACTGGCAATACCCGTAAAGTCCGCTATGGTGCAAAAGGATACACCATCGCCCCAGGGACAAAGAAAGGCGACTCCTATTGTGCCAGATCCTTGGGAGACATGAAGTCTGAAGGGATGGATTGTTCCGGTCCAGATAAAAATACTCCGATGTGCCTATCAAGGAAAAAGTGGAGATGTAAAGGGGCCAAGTCATCTAGGTAAAGATATCCGTATATCTAGGGGGGTTTACAGATCCCCCTTTGTCGTTTAAAGTAGGATAAATCCTTTACCCAGGAGACTCTATGACTACAGTGTTCCTCTATACGTTTCTATTTTCTACCTGGGGGTTGGGACTTTTATCTTGGATGGTGGCTTTAGGAAACTTTATTACAAAAAATAACATCTCAAACCAAGAACGTTATATTGAAATAACTCAGAAGAAAGCACTATTTAATCGCTTCAATGATCTTAGTGGTATCCAGGCCTACGGATCTAAGTCCCAACCCTCAAAACGTGCTCCTTGGGGGAGAGTTGGTGAAGCAGAAGAAAGTCCAGAATTGATCCCAGATAAGATTAAAGAATTGATGAAATCATCACCTAATCATCCAGAGGTGGAAGAGATTGATGGATCTGATCAGATTCTCGGAGTTAAATTTGAAGCACGTGATTATCCTCCGGTATTTGGAGATGGCGATGGAGACGATGAAGAATGAAACCCCCTGCTTGTGGTATTGATCTAATCAAAAGATTTGAAGGATGCCACCTCAAGGCATATCCAGATCCTCTCAGTGGTGGTAAACCCTACACCGTAGGCTGGGGATCTACTAAGAAGATGGATGGCTCATCATTTATCTTAGGAGAAACAATCACCCAAGATGAAGCAGATAGACTCCTTCTGGATCAATTAGAGAAGGCTTATATGCCAGCTCTTCTAAGAATCCCGCATATCAACGAGATGTCAGAAGAGCAGATGGGAGCCCTGCTCAGTTTTGCCTATAATTTAGGCGCTAGGTTTTATGGTTCTGATGGATTTGAAACCATCTCACGTAGATTAAGGAATAAGGAATGGGATCTTATTCCAGATGCTTTATTGTTATATAGAAACCCTGGAAGTAATGTCGAAGAAGGATTAAAAAGACGTCGTGTTGCTGAAGGGGCCCTTTGGTCTAAAGGTAATAGAAAAAATAAAATGGAAAAACAACAGATTATAGCATTATGCGATACGCTCCTCAAAAAAGAGCCATTACAATCCTACCAACTTGACTTCAATCAGAAGAAACAAGTTCAAAAGGGCAAGGGGTATCAAGTAATTGATATCGTGGATGAGGGTACTCATTCTAAAGTAACTTTAGATTATGGAGCTGGTATTTGGTATATTTATAATCCTCATTGGGAAGTAGAGGGCGTTAATGCAATAGACCATGAAGCAAATAAACATACTATCCTAAAGGTAAAGTATTTCCCTCAAAGAGATAGTCGGACCACACATGCACATCGTATGTGTTTCTCTAGTTCATGCGCGATGATGGCAGACTATCTCAATCCAAATGCGATTGATGTCGCTGAGCAAGAGGACGATTTCTATATGAAGAATTATGTCTTCAGATACGGAGATACAACAAACTCTTCTGCTCAAATCCAAGCATTAAGAGACCTTGGTATCAAGGCCCAGTTTCGCCAAAATCTCTCTCAAAAAGATATTGAAGCACAAATCGACAAAGGAATCCCTGTGCCGGTAGGTATTCTCCATCATGGTCATGTTTCCGCTCCTCGTGGCGGAGGGCATTGGGTTTGCATCATTGGCTACGATAAAGAAAACGCTCAGTATATCGTTCATGATCCATATGGTGAGTTAGATCTAGTCAATGGAGGCTATTATGGCTCTACCAATGGCGCATCTGAACGTTATTCTTATGTCAATTTCAACAAACGCTGGATGGTAGAAGGAATGGGCACAGGTTGGGGGATTATTTCTGAGAAGAAATAGGGAAATTACTACTCAAAAAGTAGTATTTCCCTCCCATGTTTTACCACTTTACCAGATTAAAATATAATAGATGAGTCGCCTACGGGGTCTTGTCTATTATCTTTATGCTTTTTAAGGTAAAACAATGCTTGATTTATTTGTAACTTCACCCTACTCTAGAAAAAGAGTCGAGCCAAGTGAGCTCGAGAAACAACTCATGGATACGTTCTTTGGCACCTCTAGTTCTTCTGTGAACTTTCCAAAGTACAATGTCTATCGCAACATGGACGGTAATCCATACATCACCTATATGGAGTTCGCTCTTGCGGGATATAAGAAAGAAGATCTAGATATTAAACTAGAAGGAGGTTATTTGCATGTCTTAGGTAAAGGTGGTGCAGATATTAAAGACAGAGAATATTCCCATAGGGGGATGGCGCGTAGAGACTTCGATGTTAAGTTCTACATCGAGAAGGATGTTGAAGTTAAATCCGCTAAGTTCTCAGACGGGCTTTTAACTATTGAGCTGGAAAAATTAGTACCTGAAGAGAAAAAACCCAAGTCCATTCAAATCTGGTGATCTAACCACATTACAGACTGTAACATCAAGGAGGCTTCGGCCTCCTTTTTATGTTATGATGATCGGAGAAAATCCGATTTTCCCCATGAAAACGATCTCAGAAGTCCAATCCGCCCTCTCAAAGATTATTGAGAAAACCATTCCCCACTCCGTATTCATCTGGGGTCCGCCTGGAATCGGTAAGTCTTCTATTGTCCGTAAGGTTGCAGAAGATAACCAACTCGATCTGATCGATCTGCGAATCTCTCAGTTGGCCCCCACTGATCTCCGAGGGTTGCCTTTTGTTGAGGATAGGGTGGCTAAGTTTGCTCCTCCATCCTTCCTCCCACAAGATGGCCAAGGGATTCTCTTCGTAGACGAGTTTAATATGGCCTCTCCATCGATGATGGGTATTGCCCAACAACTTATCCTAGATCGCCAAGTGGGTGATTATAAAGTCCCTGAGGGTTGGTTTATTATTGCAGCGGGGAACCGTGCTGAGGACCGTGCAGCAGTGAGTCAAATGCCTGCTCCTGTGGCTAATCGTTTCATCCATTTCCAAGTAGAGTCCGATCTTGCGTCGTGGAAAGAATATGCTATTAAGAAAGGACTCAATGAGCAAATCATTTCCTTCCTAAATTTCCGTCCGCAACTTCTTTTCGATTTCAATAAGAACGCCACAGCATGGCCATCACCTCGGAGTTGGGAGTTTGCAAACTCTCTCCTTGACATCGACCTTGAGATCGATTCTGCAATTGGTGACGGAGCAGCAGCAGAATTCTATGCCTATCAAACCATCTATTCCAAACTGCCAGACATCTCCGCGATTCTATCCGGTGAGCAAGTTGAAGTTCCCCATGAACCTTCTTTGATGTACGCTGTAAGTGGCGCGCTCGTCTCCCGAGCAAAGTCCGCCCAAGACTTCTACAATGGGGTTAAATGGTTGATCAATGGAACAACTGAAGATTATGTTGGTCTATTTATGGGAGATGCTATGATCTCCATGCAAGCAAACAATTTCCAAGGGGCGTTTGTTAAGCTTATCTCTAAGGATCCCCAAGTTAAGGCCTTTATCACCAAGTACCAGGAGTTGCTGCGATGAGCATCGAAAAAACAATTGTCAAGTCCCGAGTAAAACTTCTCAAGGAATCGCCATTCTTTGGCACTTTATTGCTCAATACTCGGTATAAGATCACTGAGGATATTTCCACTGCTGCCACAGATGGTGATCTCTTGATGCTTAATGAGCAGTTTATGGAATCACAATCTCCAGAGCATTTCCGCTCTATCCTCCTTCACGAGGTATTGCATATGGCTCTGGAGCATATCGAGAGGATGAAGGATGTCTTTGATAGTGATCCATTAACTGCTAATCTTGCCGCTGACATCGTCGTCAATGGGATTATCCAAGATAATCGTATGCCCCTCCCTAAGGAGGCAATCACAGACCCAGACCTAAAGCATCTTAGTGTTAGAGAGATATACAATATCCTCAAGCAAAAACAACAAGAAGATCCAAACTTCTTGAAGAATAAATATGGGACAAATGGCAATGATGTCAATCAATGCCTCCAACCATCTGGTAATAGCAAGGGTAAAACTAAAGAAGGTAATAGTCCATCTTCCAAAAACGATAAAACTAATTGGAAAGACGTGCTTAATAAAGCAGCAACAATCGCCCGGAGTAAAAACGCTGGGCCAGTTGGTTCTGGATTGAGTCGGATATTCAAGGAATTCCTTGAGCCTACTATTAATTGGAAAGATATCCTTTATAGATATATTACTGCTTCCCGCACTGACTTTGAAGGGTTTGATCGGCGTATGATCCACCAAGGCCTCTATCTCGATGATCTTGGTGGAGGGAAGATTAAAGTTGCTTTGTTCTTAGATACCTCGGGATCTGTGGATGAGCAATTATTGTCTGAGTTCTTTGCTGAGGTAAAGTTTGCTGTCAATGCCCTGCCCAATACCGAAGGTGAAATGTGGTATTTTGATACCGAACTCTATCCAGAAGGTGATATTAAAGAGATCTCGGTTCCTAAGATCAAAGGGGGAGGAGGCACATCATTCAAGCCCGTTATGAAGAAACTCCAAGAACTCCATGAGGAGGATGCTTCTTCTCAGATTCTTGGTATTGTATTTACTGATGGGTATGCTAGGATGGACAACTGGTCCGAACCTGATTGTGGTTTGTTGTGGTGTATTAGTCCAGGTGGGGTGGATAACGAATACTTCCCATGTGGCGATGTGGTTAGGATCATTAAATAATAGTTTAAAGTATATTATATATAGTAATCAATATGTCTGAACCTGCATTTGAAAATGGCTGGATGGTTCCAGATCATGACTATCAAGCTCGTACAGGAGCCACGGCAACTACCGGTCCTACCCAGGTGGTATATAAGAAAGGTGGAGTTAGTGGTAAATTAGTTGCTACTGAGACTCTTACCTATGACGGTAGTGGTAATGTACTCACCAGATCCATCGCCTGGGAAGATGATGTATTTATGTAAACTTATTCCCAATCCAGTCCCATTAATATGATAGAATGAGAGGGTATTCAACCACCCTCTCTTTTTTATGTCTCAACTCGTTAAGCTGATGTGGGTGACTCCTGAGGCCGAGCATCTCATCACAGACATGGCGCGAGTATCCGCACCAAAGAACCAAGGGAATTATGACACCGCCTCGCGACTGATTAAATATCTCATCAAGCACCGTCATTGGAGTCCGTTTGAAATGGCTTCCATGTGCGTAGAGATTAACACTACTCGCGATATCGCAGCGCAAATCATCCGTCATCGTAGCTTTAGTTTTCAAGAGTTTTCTCAACGTTATGCTGATGTTAAAGACCTTGGGCAGGTTTGTGTTCCTGAGTTCCGTCGTCAAGATACTAAAAACCGTCAAAACTCTATCAATGATCTTGATCCTGAGTTGGTTAGAGCGTTCGAGCAACGAACCCGTATGCTCTTTGCAGAATCCCAAGAGCTCTATGATGATATGCTCGAGGCAGGGATCGCTAAGGAGTGCGCTCGTAAGGTCCTTCCGATGAACTCACCGAGTCGGATTTATATGACTGGAACGCTTCGTTCTTGGATGCATTACATTGACCTTCGTTGTTCTAATGGAACACAGAAAGAGCATATGGATATTGCCAATAGTATCGCTGATATTTTTGCTGAGCAATTCCCATCTATCTATCAAGCTTTGGAGGAAATCAAAGATGAACCTGAACCTCAACCCAAGCCTTATGTAATCCCAGAACCTAAAAAAGCCCCCAAACGAACTTGGAGGCAAAGGATCAAGGATTATCTTTTGGATCGAGTTTTCGATCTTTGATCTTCGATCAGATCAATCAATATAAGTCTTCTTGAGAAGAAGTAGAAGTTCAGGGGCGTTGATAGACTTAGTGTCTACGGCGCTCCTAATTTTATCTGCAACTGCACGTTCTTTATCGCCAATAACCCCTTTCTCGATCTTTTCAGATGCGATCTGAGGGATCCATTGTTGTGAGATAACACGGACAATCTTATTAACTTCTTCGATAGTTAGTTTGCCATCATAACCAACTTCTATGGCAAGGGCAATAGCACGGTCGATGTCTCCGTCTTTCCATCCTTGAAGACTTCCGTCTAGGATCGGATCGACAATATTATAAATAGTTTTTATTGAGGGTCCGAGTTTTGAAAGCAGAAACTTAGCTGCGAGTTTATCCCAACCAGCAATGATAGCACCAGCAGCAGCACCACTGGCAGCGCTGAGAATAGCCGGAAGGATCTGTGTTGAGAACCAAGCGGTAAGCATAATATAGTACCTCCTAGTTGTCCTTAAACGATAATTGTCTCCGCCCCATTGTCATGTGGATATGGCGGGCAATTGTGACAATGATGCTCCGCATCACCGCGTACCGCGCAACATCGCCCGGCCTTTAAAAAAAAATACCCACCCCGCCCTGGGCTCATTGTGCCCATATGCCCGCTACAAAGTGTGCACAACCCACACCGCACAGGGCGGCGCCCGAGAACTACACCTAAACTACACCCCAAATATCCCCACATTAGGAGTCCCAAAGTCCCCTAACTCCCTGCCATTCAAATCCGGCACCATCTCCACATACCCTTCTGGCACCTTCATCATATACGCCGTGCCAGGTGGCGCATAAGTAACCACTGACGTAGAGGCACCATCACCCGCTCCAGTAGTCACAGTTCTCGAGCCAAGATTAGGCACGGCGATAGTCCCCCCACCTGGATAGCGTAATGTCTGTCCTGCGCATGGTACGAAGCCTTCAGGTGTGTCTTTAGGAAACCGCGTAGCTGTCCCGGCACTATAAACCGGTCCGAAAAACCCACCCTGTGAGATAACTTCGCGAGAGGAGGGGAGAATGGTGGGGAAGAGCAATACCCCGTATGTAGGGAAGGGGTTAATGACCTTCTTCAGCCCTTCGATGAATTGGTTTTTCTTTGAGAAGGTAGGGGGAGTGAGAGCGTCTATAGGGTCTTTATCCTTCCAGAGAAGGATTTGTCCCTCGGTATTGAGTACGCCTTCCTCATCGACGAATAGGGCGAGTTTTTGGGAATCGGAGGGTTCCTCTCCGTCGAGGAGGGTGTCAGTGTAAGATGCTAGTCCCCAGCCAAAGTTTCTGTTAAGAAGTTTGCCAGGATCGTCAAATAACCCCATAACAGAGCAAAAATAAGTTAGAGTATATTTGACTTTAAACAGATTTTCTTTTGTCTGTTTGTTGTCAAAAGGTTATATGTAACCTAGCAACATTACTACCATGTCCCCAAAGCCTTACTTCGACTCCATCCAAGTACGCTCAGCTCTTCTCAAGCTTATTGAGTCGCTCTCAGCATCCCCTGATGGGTTCCCTTCAGAAACCATTGAGCAGAAGGCAAAAGGGATGTATACGTTTTATCGCAATCCCGCTCCTGCTCGGTCGGAATACATTTTCCATCCAGATGCTTTGGGGACTGATACCTTCAAGATGAAGTATAGTCGCCTTGAGGAGGTACTTTTGGCCAAACTTCCCAAATCTCGCAAATCCTCCTCTAAGTATAAATACTCAATCGAGGCGATCACCTTGGCCACAGAGCTCTGGACAATAGTGTATGACATCATAGAGACCGGGACCGGTGGTTACATAGCTCAAACCACCCCTTTATCATCATGAATGAGACTACTTCGCCCGACTCGTGGCAAACCTGCCCTCGTTGCCAGGTTCATATCATCGCCGGAATGGCACATTTTTCCCATCGCCCTGCAGCTCCTCACCACCCCGATGACCTGGCCAAAAGGGTGTGCCAATGGGCCCATGCCCAAGACCGCCGAGATGGGACACTTGGGGAACTGTCCACCAAGCCCAACGGATGCATCAATCCCTGTTATGATAGCCAAAGAGCCTATGGCTCCCCACTCGATGACATCCCAGACTGGGGTTAAATGATGTTTCATGTTCAGAGTTATGATTTCTGATACACTCACTGCCCATCTTGTACTAGACCTTGAGTCTCTTACACATACCTACGAGCACATCTACGACGAGTTCGATCTCACCAATCGTGAGAGGGTCAATGGTGCTGAGATTGCCTTAGCATGCAGGACCTTTTTGCGGGCCTTTGATGCCAAAACTCCCAACGACCTTAGGTAATTATACCTATTATGATCTCTATGCCTCTCCCTATTATGGAAAAATATACCTACGGCTCAGTTAGCCATTATGATAACCGCATCTTTATACAGGAGTACGCGGACCCGGACGATGGCAATGATGTTACCTCTCGGGTTGAGGTCCAGGTAGATAGTAGTGGTGTGTATATTGAATGCACAGATGCCGCACTGCCCGGAGTCAAGGAGTTTGTCTCCATCCCCACCACTGATCTAGGCGTCGAGGTGGCCAAATATATCCTCCAACGAGCCGGGGAGGAGGCACCGGCTCCGATCGTGGCACTTGGCGATACCAAAAAGGCCATTCTAGAGCGCTTGGATTTTCTCGATATGTATGCTCCTATCAACCCTATGTTCAAAGGGACAATTGCCGAGATCCGTAATTTAATTGGTTAGTTAGTTAGTTAGTAACTATTAACTTAGCAACTATTGTTTTATGAGTAAAAAACACAAGTCCCTCTGGAGAGTATGGGCGCTCGCCCTAGGTGAAAAGGCATCTCCATGCGATAAAGAGTCGGATAGAGTTGCTATTGTCCGCAGTATAATATTCCTTACTTACCTACTAACTAACTTATTCATCGTAGCAGGAGTGCTACGCCACTGGAATGACGAAACAGAACAACCAACCCACCATCTACGACGAAGCCTTCGTGGTGAAGAGGCAACGTTGGGGGACGCATGTCTCCTACTCACTAACGGACGATCAGGCGCTTATCACATCTCTGACTCTGGAGAGTTGCGTTGCCGCCACTCGCTTCTACCTTAAGGGCCTCCAAGAAGGGTGGGATGCCTTCGGCACCGAATCACCTCGGTCTTATGAAGGCACAGTGAGTGGGAAACTCTAAAGGATTCCTTCCTCTCTACCCCTTGACCCAGTCCTCCTCCCCATGGTAGAATTATTCCATGGACTCTACTGATTTTCTAATCTTCATGGCAAACCAAACCACCTCCACTGTCGGCGCATGGGAAAACCTCGAAAGGGTTGTCTTTGACATGGGCGATAATACAATCCGGCTCACATCAGAGGAAGGGCACACTGCCACTATCCAATGCGACGATCTCATGGAGCTTCATCGCCTGGCCCAGGTGTCCCATACTCTCGCCGATGGGTATGATGTCAAACTAGAGTGGAAATTGCCATGACGGAGTTAGATGTCCTTGAGGAGTTAATGGATGATGATCCTTTCATCCGCGCCTATCCCTCCTTCTATCGCTATCTCGATGAGTGGGATGAGCTTGAGGGGGCATATGATGTCCCTGAGGAAGTAGTTTTTGAGTTTTACGCCGAAAAACTCGAGCCTAAAGAAGGCCTGGAGATTTGGCACACCTATCAATCTTGATTCCTAATCCAATGACTAATCGTTTTCTAAACCATAACTCTCTAACCCCGGCCGCTCTGGGCGCAATAATCATCCTAGGTGTTGCTCTTGGGTTTGGCGTTCTATCCTTCCAGGCCTGGCTTATTGGCATTGTGATTGGGTGGTTTGGCGTGAATCTGGGGTTCTGGAAATGCTTCCTTATCGCATTTCTTCTAGGTTGTTTGTTTGGTGGAGTTAGTAGCAAATCAGTCAGTCCATCACCCCACCGCCGGAGCTGGTGCAGCAATGGATTGAGGAAACACGCTCACATGATACCATCGGCTCTTATCCCGAGGATCTTGACCAGCGAATTGCCAACCGTGCAGCCGAATGGGGCGCCGATCAGGAGCTTTTGGCTTGTGGCAACTACCTCAAACAGTGCGCTGCATGGGAAGAAGAGGATGTGATCGAGTTCTATAACTATCGCCGCCCGAGGCCACTGAGTTTGAAGGAACTGGCCTTGGAAAGTGTAAAACGATTTGAGAAGAGCGGTGAGTTTTTCTCGGACCAAATGCGTGAACTTGAGTTTATTCGTAAAGCACTGGAGACCATCGATGACTGACCAACACCCCATCACCCCACCGCCGGAGCTGGTGCAGCAATGGTGGGACGACTTCAACGGTGCCTTCTACGAGTTTGAAGCAATCACCGCCAAGGTTTTCCAGGCCGGCGCAGATCAAGAGCTGGAGGCGTGCTGTGAGTGGATCCCCAAGTGGACACCTTGGGACGTTGATCAACTCCGCGCCGCCAGACGGCCTAAACCGCCAAGCTTGAAGGAGCAGGCGCTGCAAGCACTAAATGATGCCGTCAAAATGGCCGATGACGTCCCGCCAGAGGGGATTTGCTCAGACCAAGCAAACATTATTCGTCACGCACTGGAGCAGCTCGATGGCTAAGTGGTTTTCTGTTCGCAAGGCAGATTTTAGCAAAACATTGTTTTTCGGCATCGGCTTTGGTGGCGACTTACCAGAGGCAACGCTTGCACTTTTCTTTGTTATTGGCGAGCGCGTCATTTGCGTTGGTCCTCACAAGTAGTCATTACCGCTAATCACCCATGACCCAAGAACATCCCATCGCCCCACCGC
>JACCDY011355653.1_pt1 | contig 18104 bp, 19 predicted proteins | sample 7446391 | NCBI WGS metagenome assembly JACCDY01 (sample SAMN15323451, study PRJNA562643) | freshwater metagenome | isolation source: river surface water | place: USA:Blue River Watershed | collected 2017-08-18
CCGGACAGACTTCGAGGTACTCGTCTTCCTGCATAATTTCAAGGCCAATCTCAATCGTGAGTGGGCGATGTGGGGTGAGCGTTACTGCTTCGTCGTTGCCGGCAGCGCGCATGTTGGTGAGCTGCTTCCCCTTTGTTGGATTCACCATCATCTCCTCACCCTTACTCGTGTTACCGATCACCATCCCCTCGTACACTTCTGTACCTGGGCCAATGTAGAGCTCACCGCGATCTTGCAGGCCCCAGAGCGCGAAGCCGAGGGCTTTGCCGGTCGCCATCGAGATCATCGAACCGACCTTGCGCTTCTTAATCTCACCAATGTGAGGACGAAAACCTATGAAGTGTGACGCGAGGATTCCCTCTCCGCGCGTGTCAACAACGAACTGGTTCTTGTACCCTAAAAGACCGCGCGTCGGACCTTCAAAGAGGAGGCGAATCTGGTTCTCGTGCACGATCATGTTCTGCATGATGAAGCCGCGATTGCTGAGCCGCTCGATCACGGCACCCTGGTACTCGTTCGGAATATCAATGGTCACCTCCTCAAACGGTTCAAGTTTCTGTCCGCTTTCTTCCTTAATGATGACGCGCGGCTGAGAGACCGAGAGTTCGTACCCCTCACGACGCATGTTTTCGAGCAGGACCGCAATGTGCATCTCCCCGCGTCCACGGACGTCAAATACATCCCCTTGCGTAAAATCAACTTGAAGCCCAACGTTGATCTCAAGTTCTTTGTGAAGCCGCTCACCGATCTGGCGACTAGTTACGTACTTCCCTTCTTTTCCTGCAAACGGTGAACTGTTCACCAAAAACTGCATGGCGACCGTCGGCTCATCGATAGTGATGGCCGGCAGGACAGCTGCGTTCTCATCGTCGGTTAACGTTTCGCCAATACCAATATCTTCAAGACCAGCGATGAGCACGATATCACCTGCCCATGCTTCATCCACTTCAACCTGTGCCACACCCCGGTACCCCGATAGCTTTACGACCTTTCCCCTTCGCATTGGTAACCCCGCGGCTTTAATAAAGAGCTGCTGACCTTTCCGAACTGAGCCGTCGTAAATGCGAGCCACGGCCAAACGCCCAAGGAAATTATCATATCCCAAATTAAATACCTGTGCTCGAAGCGCTTCACCTGCCTGGTACCCTTTGGCCGCTGGCACATATTCAAGCACAGTATCGAGAATCGGACTCAGGTCCTTGAGCTCATCAGTAAGCTTACGTTTAGCGACACCCTCGCGACCGATGGCGTACACAACCGGAAAATCCGCTTGCGCATCTGTGGCCCCTAGCTCAAGAAACAGCTCGAGCACTTGCTCTTCGCAGCGATCTGGGTCAGCGGCTGGTTTATCGATCTTGTTGATGATCACGATCGGCTTGAGGCCAAGTTCAAGTGACTTTTTCAACACAAAGCGCGTCTGCGGCATTGGCCCCTCCTGGGCATCCACCACGAGGAGTACCGAATCGATCGAGCGGAGTACCCGTTCGACTTCAGAGCCAAAATCGGCGTGACCAGGAGTATCCACAATGTTGATCTTCGTCCCCTTGTACACCACCGAAGTATTCTTGGCGTAGATAGTAATGCCGCGCTCCTTTTCAATTGCGTTACTGTCCATTGATTGCCCGGCTTCACGCATACCGGTAAACTCCATTAAACCGTCGGTCAACGTCGTCTTTCCGTGGTCAACGTGGGCGATAATGGCAATATTGCGGATGTCTTGGCTCATACTCGGTAAACAAATTGAAAATAAAAAGGCGCTTGGGGCGCAGTGGTAAGTGCTCGCCAGTATGCCGTAAAAAGGGTAATTGGTCAACTAACTACAAGAGCGCAGCGGGCCTTCGGCCCGCTGCGCTCTTGATTACTTTAAGACCGGCTCTCTAGATCTTCATCTCAATCGTCGCTTCGCTGCGCAAACGATCAAGCAGAGCCGTCGTTGCTGCCTGTTGCTTTTCACTCATAAGCTGCGAACGAATCTGTTCAGACACCTCCTCAAATGGCGGAATATCATCCATCTGTTCTCCCACAAGGTCGTAGTAAGCCGTCACCTCTTCGTCAGTCACGGCTACCGCTTGCCACTCTGGTGATGCGGCAATGAAAGCGTCAACCATGATTTGTTCAGCAAGATCGGCGCGCATACCAGCCTCATCGAGTCCTACCCCAGCCAGTGCGGTAGCGAGCTGTTCTTTACTGCCAAACTGCGTCTCCAGTTCGCGGACTGCAGCATCAATAGCTTCACTGCTTGCAACGTGGCCGGCGGCAGTGGCTGCCTGCAGTGCGAGGGTTGTGTTAACCAGGATGGTCATCGCCTGTGTCTCGACTTCTTTTTGCACCGCCGTATCGGTCGTCGGATCATATCCTTGCTGCGTGGCGATCGCTGCGGCCTGTTTGTAACTCTGCTCAAATTCTGCCACTGATACCTCCTGTCCATTAATGATCGCCACCACGGCTGGGTATGATACTCCACCCACAACGACTGTCGCTGGTTGCAGCTTGGTGTACCAGTAGTATCCACCTGCAGCAAGAGCTGCCACAACCAAAATGGCTGCGGCAATCATAAGCGGCCGCTTCGTACGTACCGCCGCACCTACAGGCGTGATCAGCGCTCCCACCGGTGGATCAGCGACTTCAACTACGTGTTCGATAGCCGGCAAAGACCCGGGCGATATTGACTGTGCGTCGCTTGAGGCAGGGGCAGCGCTAGCATTTGGTAGATGGTCTTTTTCTGTTTCTGGTTGCATATGTATAAATTATGTCATTAACCGTACCATGATGTGCTCATTGCGGCACTCAATTTATGCTATTTTTTATAATCAGCGCGTTTTTTTGAGCTCGTGTCAAATGACGAATAGCATACTCTCGTTTTAAAGCTGCACCGCGAGAGCTGGCTGGTTCTGCATATACGAGTCTGACCGGCCGCCTTGATTTCGTATACTTGGCCCCCCTACCGCTTGCATTATGTTCACGCACCCGCTTCGTCACATCTTGAGCGACGCCTGTGTAATACGTTCCATCAGCGCAGCAGAGCACGTATACCGTGTACGGGATATCCATACGTGTCCCTATAGCAAACCTCCCAGTGAGCTCGTATACAAATTGATAAACATAGGGATGACGATGATAAGTCCAACCGCTGGAAGCACCACCATGAGGATGGTGACCCAGCTAATGATCTGCAAGTAGCGACGGGTCTTTTGTACGTCTATCCGCACAGTGTCTAGCTTTGCTTCCAAATTCTTCAACTGCTCAATGATGTTTGTATCCATATGACTATTCTACCACCACCACAAAGCGCACAGCTATTTTGTGTACCAACCGCCACGGTGTATACTAGTACCCGTATGCCAATGATTTTAACGATTGTCGCCATTATGGTAGTAGCGCTCAGTGGTGCTGTGTATTTTCGCACCAGCAATGACGCCGCACCAGGCACTACTTCAGAAGCTGAAGCTGAATCATCTTCGGGAATCGTCAGCATTCTAAACGATGCTGAGAAAGCAGCCGACGCTATGGAGCAGAGCCTAGGTGGCCGAAGTGCCACTTCGGAAGAAGGAGTTGTCCCAAAACCGGCACCGACATCAGTGACACCGACCACTCCAGTCGAAGCACCAGCAGCCACCGTACCGGCAAGCACGTACGCCGACGGTACGTATACCAAGACGGGCAGCTATCGGTCACCCGGCGGCAATGAAACTATTACAGTCTCATTAACGCTCAGTGGTGATGTAATCACCGATGCAAAATTGGTAGCGCAATCTGGCAATAAAACATCTCAAACTTACATGGACAAGTTTGCTGCCGGCTATAGCGCGCTGGTGACTGGAAAAGATATTGATAGCATCGATCTCACCGTCGTCAATGGGTCGTCGCTCACACCAAAGGGTTTCATGGATGCTGTTGCAGCTATTCGGAGCGAGGCTATTATCTAACAGAGAGCATATTACTCCTCTTTGAAAAAATCGGCGGCAAACCCTGCCGATTTTTTCATCCGCATTTCATTGTTCACGATACAATACTGAAACGAGTACGCATAGAGAGCTTCGGGCGCCATAAAAAATAGTGCCGAAGAAAGTCCGTCAGCTAGTGCCGCAGTGTCTGCGAGGACCCACGTGGCTAACACCGATTGGGGCGATGATACGTCATGTGGATCAAGGTAATGGTTTCGATCACCCCAGCGGCGGCGATTGATCGCTGACGCGCAGAGTGAGCCACCCGTTATATAGAGGACTCCGATAACCTTCGTCGGATCACGTGGGTCTTCGAGCCCGCACGCAATTGGTTCGTTGGTAGCGCTGAAGTAACGAATGTCACCGGATCCATCCACGAGAAAACGCTCAATACCAGCTGCATGCAACATGGTGTAGAGCTCATCAATGAGAAAGCCCTTCCCAAGCGCCCCAAGGTCGAGGAGGACGTACTCATGCAAATCGATATGGTGATCATCGACGATCGTCACTGCATCTGTAAATGCTGGCACGGCCCGAATGGTGTCTTTAGGGGCGAGGCTATACCCGGAATCGTAACCGGTATCCGCCAGCGCAAAGCCGATCGTTGGATTAATCTTGCCTTGCGTCGCAACATAGAGATCAGTGTATACGCGGAGCATAGCCGTCAGTGCTTCGGGTACCGTTACGAGACCAATCTGCGTCGAGAGTTTGGTGATCAACGAATCTGTCCTGAAACGTGAGTACAGTGCATCAAAGTTGTGGGCGTGCTGCTCTGCCCCCTCTGCAATGTGTGCGAGTACAAACGCCTCACGCTCGTCCCATATGGTAATGGTGAAATGGGTGCCAAGCGCTTGCCAACGATGCGTATACATAAGAAATTGTATTTATGCCAGACCTGGAAAATAGTCGGTAATGATCTGTCCTCGCTTAATACCCAAACCGCGCAGCACCGCTGTGTACGTCCGCACGAATCCTGGGGGACCTGAAATGTAGTACATTGCCTGTTGCCATTCACTAACCCGCCGCTTGAGCATGCCAGCGGTAACGAAACCGACTTCGTGCGGGAATGGTGCCTCATTACCGCCCTGCTCTACTACATGGACAGTTGTCACTCCATGTTCCCGTGCCGCTTCGATCTCGGAAAAAAATGCAATGTCACTGGGTGACCTATTACAGTAGAAGAGCGTCGCGTTTAACATGCGCTGTGCTTGCTTCGCTTCACGAAGCATGCTTATAAAAGGTGTCACACCAATACCACCAGCAATCCAAACATACTCCGTGACGTGCGGCCGTAATGTGAAATCACCAGCTCGCTGTGTCGCGTAGAGTCTCGCCCCGGGCGAGAGCGTACTGAGCGCATGTTTCCAGCTACTCTGCTTTTCAACGTGCCGTACCGCAAAACCGATGGTGCTTGAAGTAGGAGCAGTTACAATAGTAAAGTAGCGACGAATGCCCCGCACATCGGCGGGCTGGTGCGGTAACGTCCACTCGAGATACTGACCAGCAATAAAACGCAGCGGGGTTTCTGGGGTGAACGCGTACTCAACCGTACCTCCACCGACCGAACGCTTTTGCTGAAACGTTAAGAGCAGCCGCGACGGACGGTCAACGATAAAGGTGAAGAAATTGGCCGTAAGGAGGGCAAGCTCCGGTGAGCTCGCTAGTGGACCGAGCGTAAAGGGAACCGTCGCTACTCCAGCAGCAAGGAGAGCATACGCATATTGAAGTCGCTGCGAACTTGGCAATCCTAAAGGCTCCGTCAGCATGAATGTAGCAAAAAAGAGTGTCGGCCATGATACGAACTGATCCCACACAATAGTGGCGATCGGTTCGGTGCCTCCAAAGAGCACGAGCGCGAGTAGACTGCTGAATCCTAGGTAGGTCAACACGAGTGGCCAGCGTCGTGTTTTATAGACAACAATGCTTCCAACTATGAGTACAACCGGCCAGAGGTACTGAGAACCGACCCACCATACCACGCCGTAGTAGCCAAAAGCAGCAGCAATGACCAGTGCAAGCGCAACTGGGTTGAACACGTGCCGATAGCGAACGCGGATGACGTACTTACCGACTATCGCCAGGGTTGCTACGAGCGCTAGCCAGACAAACTCTGGTGCGCTTGTGGCAGGAAGTAAAATGAGAAATAAAATGAGTGAGGTAATAATTGTCGACTCAAAATTACCCGGTGCTTTGGTAACCAAAACGCACAGGTAGTGCGCCACACTTGCGGCAATGACAATCACTGCCAAAGACAGGCTGAGCCACACCAAACCAGGCATGAGTACCCCAGCGCCTGACGCTATACCGGCCGCGAACACAATGGCGACCAGCGCGTACATTACGACGCGGTACATGGTTGTTCCATCAATTAGGCGGGTGAGATATTCCATACCGGAGTAGCCAATTGCATCCTATAATCAGTATATACCCATCGTGCGCTTTTTAGAAAATGCATGTTTACCGGCGTGCTCGACAGTCTCGCCTTGATGCAGAGCACCCAATCTGTGCACACGTAACGAAATCATCGTGTGTACGCATTGTATGGGTAGTCGATTTTAATTAGCCGCTAGCATGTCTTTATGAAGCATACATACATCACACGCACACTCGCTGCCATAGCTGTACTGGCAATCCCGTACCTACCCGCTCCCGCTCACGCGCTCAGCTGCCTGCCGCTTGATATGTATCTAAAGGATGTCGTCGGAAAGGACAACATCGTTATCTTTGAAGCTACCTCTATCGACCGCATTGAAGAAAAGAGCTACACTGCCGAAGTTCTCAATGTCACCAAGGCAAAGCAGGGCTACGTCGAAAATAAAACGTTCGTCTACCATCAAAAAGATGAAACCTGGGGATACCTATGCAACAGCGGTCCAGGCGAGGAAGGGGCTACTGGCCTCTACGTGGCTGAGCGTGGTGAGGACGGCACCTACAACGTCTACCAGCGGCTCCCACTCAATAGTACGTACGTAAAATCCCTCGACGCCGATCTGAAGAAGGCGGAGGTTGCCGGCGAAGTCGTAGAGTTCAGGAAGATCGACCGCATGAATCAGATTGCGATTACACTCCAAGACATCATCGCAAAAATTACGAAGCTCCTCAGAGAGCACGCGTACTGGAAAGCCGCCAAGTAATCATTGCCCACAAAAAGCCTCCCGAGCGGAGGTTTTTTACGTTGCAGACTAGTAGTGCTTCCTACTCCATCCCAAAAGTTGCCCGAACCGTGACCATCACCTCTTTGTTAAGACTCTGCGTGTCGTATGAGCCGTAGTCACTGATATCGACACCTCCGGCCGGCAAGACTTGTACGACACCACCAACCGCATTCCGGAGCTGTCCAACACTACGACCAGAATTGGACGCGATAGCGTTTGCGCGATCCGTCGCATCCTTAATTGCCTCGGTAAGCAATGATACGCGCATTTCATCAAGCTTGCTATAGGTAAGCTCCAGACCGTATATAGATACAGTGTAGCCAGCACCATTGAGAGGGCTCGTATTATTCGCGAGGTCAGCGAGCTTCGCAACATCACTGCTGCGAACGACGACGGACCGGTTGAGCTGGTAGCCAGTTTGTATTGGTTCAGCATTTTGTGGATAGATGTATGATGGAATGCTGCTCCCCGCGGGCGTCTCATACGTCACAAGTCCCTCATTGGTGAGGTAGCTTGCTATAGTGTCAACACCCCTCTGAAGTCGCGCGGCGGCTGCTTCTTGATCATTGAGACCAGACTTGGTTTCAAGAGAGATGGTCAGACGACCCATATCAGCTACCACTGCTTCTTTTGCTGAACCGGTCACCTCAATTGTGTCGCTTGCCAGCTTGATCTTATAGAGCGCCTGCGTGCCGTACCACGCAATGCCCGCCATGCCAATAACGAGAATGGTGAAGGCTGCTACTAATGGCTGTGAGTAATCAAAAAGTTTGTTGATATGCATATGCCTACAGTATACTCCTCTATTCCTAAGCTGGCGATCCGCCGGCATGAACGCAAAAATTCCCGTCCGGGAATTTTTGCGTTCAATTCACACTCCTCTGATGTAAGCTTTATGTCGGTCACCTGTGCGCTCGCACGGTGCGCAAGAACGCAGAGCCGGGTGCGCTGTTTCGGCAGTGCCGAAACAGCCGGACGAAAAGCGCGCTGACTCTAGCCGCATCATACCCGTCGGCTGAACGCGGGAAAGTCAAGAAAATGTTTTTACCCAAGAAATGTACTAGTCTGAGCTCAGCCTACCGGCCAGCGTATGAAGGGACGATGAAACCAGGCGCGCTACCGCTGCACATTTTGATTTGTGAAATCGTACGAAACGCCGGGTTGATGTACCGGTGCCACTGGTACAGACGATGCGGGTTGTCGCGGCAAGGTGACGGTGAACCGACTGCCGACGCCGAGCGTACTCTCAACGTGTATCTTGCCATTGTGGAGCTTAATAATTTCGTACACGAGCGCAAGGCCCAACCCAGTCCCATTGGTCACTTCCTGCACGCTATCAGTGCGATAGAAAAGCTTAAAAATATGAGGCAGCTCTTCTTGAGCAATGCCAATACCAGTATCGCTGACCCGTACGGTAACATCATGCTCAGTAATGCTTGTACAAGCGATCGTGACCACGCTGTCACGACCCGAGTACGTGACCCCATTCTTGACGAGGTTGAAAAAGAGCTGTTCGAGCCCAGTAGCATTTCCATACACCGGCGGAATGGCTCCGTCGCTAAGGTGTAGCGTGACCCCACGGCGATCAGCTAGTCGCTGTAGCCGCGTCAGCACCGCCAACATGATGGCACGGAGATCAACGGTCTCAAAAATGACCGTGTCAATGGTGCCGACACGATTGAATAGCAAAAGATTATTTAGAATTTCATTGATGTGGTCGATCTCACTGATGTTCTGATCGAGCGTTTCACCAATGACCCCCTGTACTGCGCTGTCGAGTTTGGCCACTTCGTTTTGTGTCTTCAGGACCGCCAGCGAGGTGCGGAGTTCATGCGAAATACTTTCTATAAATCGCTTCTGGGTAACGAGCGCCTCACCAACCGGCGCGAGTGCAAGGCGGGTAGTAACGAGGGCTACCAAAAATGCCACAAGGATCAGTACAGTAAATAATCCAAATTGCGCTTGCCTCACATCATTGGTGATCTCGACAAAGGCGGCCGTTGAGGTGTCCCCGGTTCTAAGTGTATTGCTAAGGAGCGCAATTAAGCCAGTCTCGATCGCCTTTTTCGCATACTCGACAAACACGCCGGTAACAACCACAACAAAGATTACCAGCGCAGTCTGAGAGAGTAGTATCTTAGCCCGCGTGGAGAAGAAAACGTCATTCTTATACCGTAGGTACAAGTCGATACCCCACTCCTTCCACGGTCTCAATAAATATTTTTTCTTCGGACTGGCCGAGTTTTTTTCTGAGATTTTTGACATGGACATCGACGACATTACTAAATGAATTAAAATTGAAATCCCATACGTGGTCGAGGATATCTTCGCGACGAACCACCTGACCAGGTTGCCGCATAAAGAACTCCAAGAGCGCGAACTCTTTGGGAGTCAGGGTGATCTCCTCTGCCTCGTAGTAGACCCGATGCATCCCGGTATCCAGACGCAGGTTGCCCACCTGAAGTTCAGGGGGATGCGACTCCTCAGGCCGTCGCATGAGCGCCCGCAGTCGGGCGACCAATTCGGTAAACGAAAATGGTTTCGTAAGGTAGTCATCGGCTCCCGCATTGAGTAAGGTCACCTTCTCGCTGGTAGCACTGAGTGCCGTTAACACCAAAATGGGAGTCGTGATCCCGCGCTCCCTGAGAGCACGGCAGATCTCGAGCCCCGTGAGGCCGGGTAGCATGAGGTCAAGGATGATAGCATCGTACGCGAGGTGGTGAATGACAAGGTGATCGAGCGCCTCCGTGCCATTATCTCGGTGGTCAACCGCAAAGCCTTGGCGCTCCAAACCACGTTTGATACTCTCTGCCAAACGAACCTGGTCTTCAGCAATAAATATACGCATAGTACGCAAGAGATTAGCTAATACCTCGACTGTACCTGCCGTTGTTGGCCCGTAGTCGTGACTTTAGAATAGTGCTGCGGGCATGAAGAACTCATGAATGCTGCGTCCTTTAAGTATACCCTCGCATAGAAATTTGTGTACTGTCGCCCAAACTAAAAAACGCCCGCCCGCTATCCCCGGGGTTCTACCCAGGAATAGCGGGCGGGCGTTTTAAATTTTTAGTGTACGTTCACTTGGCTGAACATACCAACCCTGCTTCTCGCGGTATGGAGCAGTGCTGCGGCACGTCGTGGTGCGGACACACTATTCGGTGACCGCAACAACGAGTACTGATGCGCGCACGGTCTCACTGTTCCCCGCCTCGTCAGTCACCTTGAAGGTTGGTGTGTACGTTCCCGGTGTGTGGTACGTGTGGGTGAACTCGGCAGACGACTGCGTGGCAGCCGCAGCGCGGAGCGTCATACCCTCATCCCAATCAACCGAGTACTGCAGGTTGCCGCCATTACTTGACGCAACACCAACCTGCCACGTACCTATTTCACCGACGGTTAGCTTGGCTGGTGCATTGATACCGGTGATAGAGAGCATGCTGGCAGCTTTCTCGAGTGTCAGCGTAACCGCATTGCTCGTACCGTCGTTATCGATCACCGTGACCGGATACGCTCCCGCAACCAGCGTTGGCGCAGTGAAGGTGAGCTTCGTGTGGTCGACCACCTGTACCCCACTCGCTGTGGTGCTGCCCACCATAACGGTGCTACTGGCGTCAAAGCCATGGCCGTTAACGGTAACCGTAGCGCCAACCTCAGTTGTTTCAGGTGCGATCGAGACGATATGTGGCACGTCAGTGTCAGCTCCTACCACCACTGGGGCAGCGAGTTTCGTGACGGTGTTACCTTCACTATCTGTAACGGTAAACTCAGGCTGGTACGTACCCGGTGTGTGGTACGTGTGCGTGAAGGTTGAGGTTGATTGCACCTCCTCTGCAGCGCTAAAGAGACGCAAGAGGCCAGCACCCTCGTCACCCCACTTGACTGAGTATTGGAGGTTACCGTCGTTCTCACTCGTTACAGCGAGGTTCCACGTTCCCTCTTCATCAATGGTGAGTGCTGTTGGGCCCGTTATGGAGTCAATAGAGAGTTCATCATCCGTCGGTGGCGTGGTTGTCCCTTCGGTTACCTCAAACCAGACGGGGTTACTCATGCGGTAGCCGTTTTGGACACGCAGTCGGTACTCATCTGGATCGGTCGTGATCATTTCAGTAGTACAGGTGCGCCATGGTGGACAGTAACGCGTAAGTTCGTTGGGGACGACAAAGCTCAGTGTTTTGCCATCGTCAGCGACCTCAACATCGGTGATCATGCCACGTCCGAAACGGACAATGCTTTCGTCATTGAACCGCTTACCGTTCAATGTAATAGTGGTACCAACTGGCCCCTCTTCAGGGGTTATGGCCTGTACGAGCGGTCGCTTGCTGCGCCATGAATTCCAGAACGCTGAGCTAAGCAAACCACGCTCACTCGACTCACCAATGGTAGTTGTTCCGTTGGTACTCGTTGCTGCAGACGCGAGCGGAGCACCGGCAACGGCAAAGGTCGATGTCGCGGCGAGCAGGAGTGCGAGCGTACTAGCGCTGATTATCTTAATTGTTTTCATAGGTTGTTAGTTACGTATTGATTGTTACCTGTTTTAACGAGCGGCGTAGTCGTGACCATCGGTGAACCGTGATACGGCCATCCAGCCCGTAGGCGTAGTAATGAATGGTGGCTGCTGTAGTTGCACAGCCACAAGGCTATTGTAAGAAATCAACCATGAACTCACGGTGAAGTACTGCCAGTATGTGAGTAGGTACCAAGAGCAAAGGCCCCCGGTACGGCAATACCCGGGGCCTTTGCACGCTACCTAAACTGTGTTACATGGCGCGAATGGGCATCACCTCAATCGTGGCTTCAGGAATCCCAAAGTGCGGGTGTCCCACAAACGCCAACGCAGCAGCTTCGTGCGATGCCGCCTCAACAATTGAGTAGAGCATGAGGTCGTTCTTTGCGTCAGTCACTCCTTCAGCAGTAATGCGCTTCGTTGCTCCCGCCGCCTGTGTCTCTCGGATCAGGTCGGCATGAGCGGCCATCCAAGTATTCCATTCCTCACGCATCTTTTTTTCTTCAGCTGCCCGTACCGAAGGGTCGAGTTGCATCCACTCAGCCATGATAGCAGCTGGGGCTAAAAATAGGACGATGAATTTTTGCATACGTATGAGCTTACCTTGCTAATAGTGAGCTGAGTATACCTTCATTTATGCTGCTTGTCTCTGACCAATCGCTCCGTGTCTCATTACAACTGTCAAAGCTTTGCTCGGCTTATTTCAGGCGGTGTGGACAGCCGGCAAAGCAGCACGGTCGTCGCTTCCCTTCCTGGAGCTCAGAGCACAGTCGCTCAATATGCCTGCTCCTCGTTTCAACTTTCTTTACCGAAGTCACCCAACAGATCCACTCATTGCGCGCGAGTGGGGTGAGGCTATTCCATGCTGCACTTGCTTTTGGGGATTCAGCAAGTGTTTTCCGTACATCCGGTGGTAGACCGTGCACTACCCCGCTGGCGATCCGCATTGTCATAGAGATAGTCTAGCAAACATGGCGCAGATTCCGTAGCTCCTGTACGCTCCCGATAGGACATTAGCGCCGGTGCCGGGAGTAGCGGGTCTTCTTCTTTCCCGATCCTGATTTCTTACCGCCACCATCATGCTTATTGACAGTTGCCCATGCTCGAGCTACTGCTTCCTTCTTTGAAACACCCTGCTCTTCGTACTGCGCTTCAATGTGCACCGCTTGACGCTTCTGTTTGTCAGTGTACGCAGATTTATCACCTCTTGGCATACGAGAAAAGTTACCCGTGAGTAATGTTCACATTCAGCAGCTTCACCTCTGGGAGAGCATATCCGACAGTGGGTGAGTGCAACATGAACTCGACAGCTGCAGTCGTTCATTAATCCTTCACGGTCATTCCGTATACTAAAAAAGACGGTTGATAGATGGCTTACTAGCACACCATTAATCTATTGACAACATATGAAACAAAACACCCCAGAGTACACCACAGCAATATTTCCGTCTCGAGATACCGCTGACATTGCCATTGAACAGCTCCATAATGAACTTACTGTCCCAAGTAATGCGATCTCCTACGTTGTTCGTGACGTAAGAACAACGGTCACTGAAGTCGATCTGGATGATGTAACTCCCAATACAGCCAGTGAAAATACGGCTGATGGCGCCATCATCGGAGGAAGTCTTGGTACCGCTGTTGGCTTGGCGACAGTCGCTGGTATCATTCCCGTTATTGGCCCTATCTTTGTTGCAGGACCACTCGTGGCAGCACTCGGTATTGGCGGCGCAGTCGGCACCGTGGTAACTGGTGCTGTTACCGGTGCAGTGGCCGGAGGTCTGATTGGTGCCCTCGCTTCACTCGGTGTCGATGAGATCACCGCAAAGCGCTATGAGAGTCTCGTCTTGGCTGGAAACGTTCTCATCACCGTCTACTCAAAGCAGACCAATCGTGTTGAGTCACTGCTCCGCAAGTGTGGCGCAACCGAAGTGCGAAGCATTGCCCCTGCGTAGGAGTAACGAGCGGATTCATGAGGCACCAACGTACGTTGGTGCCTCTATTGCAGGTCGAGGAATCTTTCTAACGCACCCAGCAGCACGCTATACTAAGAGAGATCATGAAAACACATCGCATCTACAGCACCAGCGTTGCTAGCGTGTACCCCTTCTATCTTGCAAAAGCCGAGAAAAGAGGACGCACGAAAGCGGAGGTTGACGAGATCATACGTTGGCTTACGGGCTACAGCCAAAAGGCGCTTGTATCGCAGCTTAAAAAGCAAACTGACTTTGAAACCTTTTTCGCCAAGGCGCCGCGGCCAAACCCCGCCCGGACGTTGATCAAAGGTGTCATCTGCGGCGTACGGATTGAGGACATCACCGAACCGACTATGCGAGAAATTCGCTACCTCGATAAGTTGGTCGATGAGCTGGCTAAAGGAAGGCCTATGGAAAAAATTTTACGCTAGTAAGAGGTAGCTGGATTACGCACAATAGGGTTCCGTTTAACGGTGTCCTACCAAAAAGCCTCTAACAAAAAAGCATTTCACACTTTCCGTTCATCGCTGCCCGACAAGGAATTTCGGTCATTACATGACCAGTACCCCAATTGGCTAGATTATATCACTTCGTTCACAATCTAGCTCAATCGGGCTTCGAATCCTACGCAACAGTCTCCCAGACTGTTGCTTGTCGGGCAGCACTTAGCATAAATCGCCCCTCAAGGAGCGATTTATGCTAAGTGCTGCCCGACAAGGATTCGAACCTCAGTTACCTGGGCCAGAACCAGGTGTCCTACCACTAGACGATCGGGCACTACGTTTCAAAAACGTCGCACCATACTGCCAGATTTTTACTCCTAAAGCAACCTATTTTGCACCTTTCCTTGCATAATGTGGACAGTGCGCTAGTATACCCCGAGATACACGAGTGGGGGGCTTCAATGGATTTCTTCATGTTGAATTGGTCTGGCAGGCCAGTCGTACCGGAACACATGCTCGTCATGTTCCGCATCGCGCAACAGATGCTGACCGGCATTATTGAGGCGGGAACGATCGATTTCACGCACCACCTATGTGAAGGTAGGCTAAAAAAAGCTCAGCTGGTGTCTTTGGAAGCTGTGGTGGCACGTTCTTCTCTGGAGACTTTGGGGAACATGACGGCAAACCGCATACGGTTGATTTCTTCGTTCCCCGCCGTGCTTCGCACCTGCGGCTAGGCGACGGTATCGTCACTATGACAAGGTACGACACCGCTACCGGTGCGACCAGTTACCCATACGATGTCGACCTAGCTGGTCTAGCGGGCCCGGCAAAAATTCGTCCGGTCAAAAGCTAGATGCCACGGGCGGTCGCAGAGCGACCGCCCGTTTTATTTGTATGTACCTAGCCTGCTTTGGGGACACCGCCACGGACATTCTTTGTTCACGAGCTCGGGGGCAAAGCGTACGTGCACCATGCCGGTATTGCGGAGCATAAATATCTTCATAAGATATCGTGCAGCGGTCACGAGTGGAAGTCTTTCCTCGTGGCACATGTGCGCAATAAAAAGTGAGATAAATACGGAGTGCGAGACAACAACAACCCGTGACCCAGGGGGAAAGGTTGCTACGTACTGCTTTGCCTCTTTGAGGCGACGGCGAAACGCCTGGTATGACTCCCCTTCCCCTTGTTCGCCCGTCCCACCAGCACGACCAAAATACCAGCGCACGAGATAGCCAATGGTTTTAAAACTACGATGGTAGTGGCCATTGATCGCATCAGGACGAATGAGTTCCTGGAAGAGCGCACTCGTTTCTGGTATGAGTGTGACGGTTTCCTGGATGAGTCGCGTCGTTTCAACTGCGCGCACCTGCGTGCTCGTGATGAGGTGTGTTGGCTTCAGAGCCAAGACCACCTTCCCAGCAGCCCTAGCCTGCTCGGTGCCACGCTCTGTTAGGCGCGTTTCGTCGGGCTGATTTCGCTTGGCGACATTGCCGCTGGTCTCCCCATGGCGAATGAAGTAGATATCAATCATATGGCAATCATTCAGCAAAGTGTGCGGTATCATTCCAGGTTATTAATGTCCACTCAGTCCCTTTACATTCAAAGAGCGTCACGCCAGTGTTGTGAGCCCGCATACTTGTAGCAGTCATGTACTCAATTGCCGGCGTAAGCTGCTTCTTGTGAAGTAGGTACGAGACAAGGAATCGCATGAGCCGCCCGTGGCTCACGACCACCATCTGCTGCTCGGAGCGCTGTTCTAGCATAGACACCCCTTCGGTAACGCGTGCAAGTATGTCGCTAAAGTTTTCGCCGTCCTCAAAACGCCAAGCTGGGTCTCCATAGTTTTCTGCTTCAGCAGTGAGAAAATCTTTATATGCACTTGAATCATGCGCGGCACCCCGGAGGCTGCTCGGACGCATTACCTCATGGAAAAATTCGGTCGTCTCTACGGTGAGTCCCTTTTTAGTCGCAATATACGATGCGGTGTCCTGTGCCCTATCCATATGGCTCGCCAGAACCACCTCAACCGGTATCCCGCCAAAGCGTTCTGCCACCTTCTTGGCTTGGCTATGACCATATTCAGTGAGCGGTGTGGTTGGGGTTTGGGTAAAGCCGCCAACGTTACCCTCGGCTTCTCCATGGCGAACAAAGTAGATTCTCTTGATCGGCATACACGAGGCTACGGAGCAGGGTTAATGATCTCGATCACTGCCAGTTCGAGTGGCAGGTAGGGCAACTGGGTTTTACCGAGTCGCTCGCTTGCACCGAGGAGGCGTACGAGTGCGTGTGAATTGATTGGTGATGGCGCTGCAGTCGCCAGTGCGCTAAGCTGTGCCGCATCAGCTTCGGAAAATGGTGCCAGGATCACTTGTGCCTTCGTTGGCATATTGCGGAGCAGCATAATCGCCCGCATTCGCTCGAGGAGAAGGCGCGTAAAGAGTCTTACATCAGCATGACTTGCCACTGCCTCTGCAATTGCCCTGAGCGCAGCCTCCGTATCTTTCTCATGAAGTGCAAGTACCAGGCTACCGATGATTGCTTTCTTTGGTGCGCCGATGATTGCTGCCACTTCATCTGCATCGCCAACTGCGTCGCCGGAGGCGAGAAGGACTTTCTGGGTGATACTTAAGGCATCCCGGAACGAGCCGTCGGCCGCAATGGCAATGAGATCTGCAGCATCGGTCGCGAGCGAGAAACCCTCTTTTTGTGCCACATCGATCACCATAGCAGCTAGCGCTTCGCGAGATGGCTCGCGCATCCTGAACACCTGGCAGCGGGAGAGGATGGTATCGAGGAGCTTTTCTTCTTCCGTCGTGGCTAAGATAAAAATGACGTGCGCTGGCGGCTCTTCGAGCGTCTTCAAGAGCGCGTTGAACGCCTCTTTCGTCAGCATGTGCACTTCGTCGATGATGTACACTTTATACTTTGATTCGTACGGCACGGTATAGACCGCTTCACGCAGCTCGCGAATATCATCGATGCCGCGATTGCTGGCAGCATCAATTTCGTATAGATCGACCGCGCTCACCCCGAGTGCGCTCGCAAAGATACGAGCGAGGGTGGTCTTACCTGTCCCGCGCGTCCCTGAGAAGAGAATAGCGTGCGGTATCTCCCCTTTTTTGATAGCACCCTCGAGCACCGTGACGATATGCTCCTGATTACGAACTTCCGCAAATGTTTGCGGCCGGTGCTTGCGGTAGAGTGCGACAGAGGAAGACATAGAAAACGGTGATTAGGCTAACCGGGATAGTATACCAGACTACTGGCGGCGCACGGCACTGGCCGTAAAATCACGCAAAATCCTCATGTCACCAGATAAATCGTTGCTTCCTAAGAGCACGTACACGATCTGACGATCTGACACGCCAATCGGTTCATTGAAGAGTGCGACCGCCGTGCGATTTGCGGCCTCGGTGTATCCGTGCTTCCCCCCCGCGTAGGCTGGTTCATCGACAAATGGGTTATTATTCATCCAGGCATTTACGTGATTGAGGTAATTGGGTAGTGTCGTAATATCAATGATGTGGGGCTGCTCGGCGTAGAGAACCCGAAACAGCGCACCAAGTTCGCGCGCAGTCGATACGTTTTGGTCGCTCAGCCCAGAAGCATCAGCAAAGGATGTGCGGGGTGCATTGTGTTGTCGGGCAAAATCGTTCATGGCAGCAATAAGGTCAAACGGCGCCGACCGCTGCATGACTGCCGCCGCGTCGTTAGATGACTCAAGGAGCGCTGGAAACTGCAGCTCACGATTTTGGTACGTCTGCCCGGCCTTGAGACGTCCTGAACGCCCCTCAAATGCTACGTCAGCCCATGTGACGCTCGTCGTTGCCATTGGATCGGTATGAGCCCAAAAGAGGGCGCTGCTGAAAAGTTTAGTGATCGAGGCAATAGGCAGCTGCTCATCAGCCCGTTTTTCATAGATCACCGTGCCCGTCACGCGATCAACAATTTGCACTGCAGTGGCAGACACTTGGGGCGGTGCAGCGAAAGATACAATGAGCTCAGCCGTCTGGTTGTACGACTGGTGTACCAACCCGGCCGCTAGAAAGAATAGACTGCCGCCGACCAGCAACGATACG
>JACCDY010324803.1_pt1 | contig 18103 bp, 16 predicted proteins | sample 7446391 | NCBI WGS metagenome assembly JACCDY01 (sample SAMN15323451, study PRJNA562643) | freshwater metagenome | isolation source: river surface water | place: USA:Blue River Watershed | collected 2017-08-18
CCAAATTGCCGTTCTTATCAACGATGAAAGTTCCGCGAACTGCGCAACCGCGCGCATCATCAAAGACACCGTATGCCTTTGCAGCTCCACCATGTGGCCAGAAATCTGCAAGAACTGGGAACTTATAACCTTCTTGTTCTGCAAATGCACGTTGTGCATACATTGGATCGCAAGAGATTGCCAGCAACTGCACATCATCATTTTGGAAAGCAGCAAGATCATCGCGAAGTGCACAGAGTTCGCCGGTGCAGATTCCAGAAAATGCAAATGGATAGAAAAGAATCACAACGTTCTTCTGGCCTTTAAATGAAGAGAGTGTGACTGGTGAACCATGTTGGTCCATGAGTGTGAAATCTGGTGCTGGTGTTCCGATTGTTAAAGTCATGCGAGAAACTTACCGCTTGCCCACCTTGCGTGCCACTAGACGAGTGCCCGCCCAATCTTGTGCGAGCGCAATTGTTGAAGTCTGACTCAAGCCTGCAATTGGTGCCGCATCTTGAATATCACTCGATTCAACGTGGCCATCGCGTCCAAGTTTTGGAGTGAGAACCCAGATAGGGCCGGTCTCCGTGAGGTATGTGAGTGCATCCATTAACTCATCGACAAGATCACCATCGCCATCTCGCCACCAAAGGATTACTGCATCTACGACTTCAGTGGTCTCGCCCTCAAGTAATTGAGTTCCGGTGATTGCAACAATCTCACTACGCAAGACGTCGTCACAATCTGGTCCATATCCCACTTCGAGAATCAGCTCTCCGGCTGCAAACCCCATTCGAATTGACACGGGCTAAGTCCATCCCAAATGTGACCTCTTTGACAAGGGTTTGAGCCAGAATTACTTGCCAGTTAGCCCGCGTAGATTTCCCCTGCGAGCGATTTAGCGCGAGAATATGCCCATGAGTGGAATTTTCGATACGCCAGATCAGAATGTTGACCAGCTTGTAGATATCGATCCGACAGAAACCGCCGAATGGCAAGCATCCTTTGATGCCGCTCTCGAGCATGCCGGTCCTGTTCGCGCTCGTTACTTGATGCTCAAGCTTTTGCAGCGAGCACACGAAAAGCAGATTGGTCTCTCTTCACTCCGTAACACTGATTACATCAACACCATTTCTCCTGAACATGAACCTGAATTTCCTGGCGATGAAGCAATTGAGCGTCGTATTCGCCAATACATCCGTTGGAACGCAGCAATGCTCGTCCATCGTGCGCAGCGTCCTGGTGTCGGAGTCGGCGGACATATCTCTACCTACGCATCTTCTGCATCGCTATACGAAGTTGGCTTTAACCACTTCTTCCGCGGAATGGATCATCCCGGCGGCGGAGATCAAATCTTCTTCCAAGGACATGCCAGCCCTGGAATGTATGCGCGCGCATTTCTCGAAGGACGTCTCAGCGATAAGCAACTCGATGGTTTCCGTCAAGAAGTTTCGCATCCAGGTGGAGGACTTTCTTCGTATCCGCATCCACGTTTGATGCCGGAGTTCTGGCAGTTCCCAACAGTGTCAATGGGAATTGGGCCAATCAATGCGATCTATCAAGCTCGCTTTAATCGTTATTTACAGAATCGTGGAATTAAAGATACGAGCCAGCAACACGTCTGGGCATTTCTTGGTGATGGTGAAGTTGATGAAGTCGATACTCTCGGTGCAATCGGCCTCGCTTCACGCGAAGGCTTAGATAACCTCACCTTTGTAATCAACTGTAACTTGCAGCGCCTTGATGGTCCGGTGCGCGGTAACGGCAAGATTATTCAAGAACTTGAATCAACATTTATTGGTGCGGGATGGAATGTCATCAAGGTCGTATGGGGTCGCGAGTGGGATCCACTACTTGCCCAAGATCGCGAAGGTGCACTTGTTAACTTGATGAACGCAACCCTTGATGGCGATTACCAAACATTTAAAGCTGAATCTGGTCAATACGTTCGCGATAATTTCTTTGGTCGCGATCCACGTACTGCAGCGATGGTTGCGAGTTGGTCTAATGATCAGATCTGGGGACTCAAACGCGGCGGACACGATTACCGCAAGTTATTTGCAGCATATACCGCTGCGATGGAGCCAAATGGAAAGCCAACTGTCATCCTGGCAAAAACTGTTAAGGGTTGGACACTTGGTTCTACTTTTGAGGGTCGTAACTCGACGCACCAGATGAAGAAGATGTCACTTGAAGATATCGTCACCTTCCGCGATCGTTTGGGAATTCCAATTCCTGATTCACAACTAGATAAGTACACACCTGCTTACTACAAGCCAGCCGATAATTCAGAGGAAGCTAAGTACATGGCAGAACGCCGTGCAGCACTTGGCGGAACAATTCCTCGTCGTCGCGCTAAGTCAAAGCCGCTCCCTATGCCATCTGACTCTGTCTACGAAAGCGTTAAGCGCGGTTCTGGACATCAAGAGATTGCAACAACGATGGCATTTGTTCGTATGCTCAAAGATTTGGTGAAAGATCCAGGACTTGGTTCTCGCATCGTTCCAATCATTCCTGATGAAGCGCGCACCTTTGGAATGGATTCACTCTTCCCAACAATGAAGATCTACTCACCACACGGCCAGAAGTACACAGCCGTTGACCGTGAATTGATGCTCTCATACAAGGAATCAACCTCAGGTGTCATTCTTCACGAAGGAATCAATGAGGCGGGATCGACTGCATCATTTACCGCGGTAGGGACCTCATATTCAACACATGATGAACCGATGATTCCTATCTACATCTTCTACTCAATGTTTGGTTTCCAGCGAACAGGAGATGCGTTCTGGGCTGCTGCCGATCAGTTGGCTCGTGGATTCGTTCTGGGTGCAACTGCTGGTCGCACAACACTGAATGGTGAAGGTCTACAGCACGAAGATGGACATTCACATCTTCTTGCCTCAACCAACCCGGCAGTTGTCTGTTATGACCCAGCATTTGCATATGAAGTCGGACATATCTTTAAAGATGGTCTGCGCCGTATGTACGGACCAAACAGTGAGAACATTTATTACTACATCACTGTCTACAACGAGCCATACCTTCATCCAGAAGAGCCGGCAAACCTTGATGTTGAAGGATTGCTCAAGGGAATTTACTTGTTCCGTTCAGGTGAGCGTCAACGCAAGAAGAACGCACAAATCTTGGCTTCTGGTGTTGCAGTCAACTGGGCCACAAAAGCGCAAGAACTTCTTCAGAAAGATTGGGGAGTCAGTGCAGATGTCTGGTCTGTCACCTCATGGAATGAACTTCGCCGTGATGGTCTAGCTATTGATCGTCACAACCTACTCAATCCTTCAGCAAAGAAGAGTGCATACCTGACAGATCGTTTAAATGATGCGCAAGGTCCAGTCATCGCAGTCAGCGATTACATGCGCACTGTGCAGGATCAGATTGCTCCGTGGGTTCCACAACAATTTGCCTCCCTTGGCACTGATGGATTTGGTCTCTCAGATACCCGCGGTGCACTTCGTCGCCACTTCAAGGTTGACGCTGAATCAATCGTTGTTGCAACACTTGCTCAACTCGCCAAAGCTGGCGATGTCAAAGAGTCTGTAGTGCAAGAAGCGCTGAATAAGTACCGTCTTGATGACATCTCGGCGGCAGATCCTGGAAATACTGAAGGATCAGGCTGAGTCTTCAGCTACTAACCCGTGATTAATCGCATCCCCGTCACCGATATCTCGCCAGCGGTATTTTTCGGTGGGGAGTTTGTGCCGGTTAAGGCGATAGCAGGTGAAGAGATTGAAGTCAGTGCAACAATCTTTCGTGAAGGTCATGATGCTCTAGGGGCGGATGTTCTTCTCTTTGATCATAAAGGTGTGCAACTTTCTCGCACACGTATGCGTGATCACGCAGATGGTAGCGATCGATTTAGTACCTGGATTCGAGTTCCTGCACGTGGAGATTTCACTTACCTCGTTGAATCTTTCGATGATCCCTTCGCAACCTGGCTCCACGATAGCGAGATTAAAATTCCTGCAGATATAGATGCAGAACTCTGCTGCACAATTGGTTTAAAGATATTTGAAGAAAAACTAGCCGAAGATCCATCAGCCAAGAAAATCCTCTCCCCTGCAATCAAGGCCCTTGGTGATAAGAAACTTGCTCCCGCTAATCGTTTTTCACAATCGTCTACTGCAGAGATCAAAGATTTTTTCGGTAAAGATCCGCTGCGCCGCCTGCAATCTCAATCCCACTCAATTCCTATTCGTGCAGACCGCGAAAAAGCTCTCGTTGGTGCCTGGTATGAATTCTTCCCGCGTAGCGAAGGTGCAACTCTTAGCGCCACAGGTGAGATCACCTCAGGAACATTCAAGACTGCTGCGCTGCGAATACCAGCAGTTGCTGCGATGGGTTTTGATGTTCTCTATCTTCCACCGATACATCCCATCGGCAAGACTTTTCGTAAGGGTAAGAACAACTCACTAAACCCGATTGCAAGTGATCCTGGAGTCCCTTGGGCAATTGGCAGTAGTGCAGGTGGGCACGATGCAATCAATCCTGAGCTTGGCACAATGGCTGACTTTGAGAATTTTGTGGCAGTAGCAAGAGAGAAGAAGATTGATATTGCAATGGATCTTGCCTTACAGGCATCCCCCGATCATCCGTGGGTAAAGAGCAATCCAGAATGGTTTACAACTCGCCCAGATGGCAGCATTGCATATGCGGAGAATCCTCCAAAGAAGTATCAAGATATCTATCCAATTAATTTTGATAACGACTATCAAGGAATCCTTAATGAGGTTCTGCGCGTTATTCGATTCTGGGTTTCAAAGGGAGTTCTTATCTTCCGCGTGGATAACCCACACACAAAGCCAGTAGCTTTTTGGCAAGATGTTATGTCGACCATGAATTCTGAAAATCCTGATGTCATCTTCTTGGCCGAAGCTTTCACTCGCCCAGCCATGATGCACGCGCTCGGTAAAGCAGGTTTCCATCAGTCTTATACATACTTCACATGGCGTACAAGCAAGACCGAGTTAACTGAGTACGGCACTGAAGTTTCTCGACATACATCGGCTTTCTTCAGACCAAACTTTTGGGTAAATACTCCGGATATCTTGCCCTTTCATCTGCAATCGGGAAATCCAGCAATCTTCGCTCTCCGTGCAGTCTTGGCGAGCACACTCTCACCATCGTGGGGTATGTATGCCGGATATGAACTTTACGAACACCGCCGCTTTAAAGAAGGTGGCGAGGAGTACATGGACTCTGAAAAGTACGAGATCAAGGCTCGGGATTGGGAAGGCGCTGCAAAGATGCAGGTAAGCCTTGCTCCCTTCATCACAAAACTCAATGAAATTCGCAAGAAACATATCGCTTTGGCGCGACTTCGCAATCTCGTCTTCCATCACACTGATAACGATTCGATAATCGCTTACAGTAAACGTGAGGGCAACGATCTCATTTTGGTAACGGTTAACCTTGATCCGCTTAACGCGCAAGAAACTACAGTGCACTGGGATTTAGCTGCGCTAGGGATAAAAGATTCCCGCTTTAAAGTCACCGATCTCATTGACGGGGCAGAATACGAATGGGATCCTCATTCATTCGTACGACTTGATCCCAGCCGCCCGGTTGGAAAAGTCGCTCACATCATGGCGGTGAATCTCTAGTGTCCCTCTTCTCGAAGTTCTTTAAGAAGAACCAAGAGAGCACCCCTGTCGAATACATCTCTCCTGTCACTTTTCTTAATCCTCACTCAACTTTAGGTGAGCTAGATTTTCATCTGATTGCAGAAGGCCGTCACGAAAGATTATGGGATGTTCTTGGTGCACACCTTATTCGCGATTCTGAAGGCAACCTTCTTGGAACAGCCTTTTCCGTCTGGGCTCCTAATGCGCGTGCGGTAAGTCTGATCGGTGATCATAACTTCTGGGATAAAAATACTCATCCCATGGTTCGCATGGGCTCACCAGGAATTTGGGAAACATTTATTCCGGGCATTGGCGTTAATACTCGTTACAAGTTTGCGATCTGCACGATCGACGGTGCTTGGGTTGATCACGCCGATCCTCTTGCTCAAGCAACAGAGGTTCCGCCACTGACGGCATCCATAGTTACCGAATCCACTTACACGTGGAAAGACCAGGATTGGATTTCAGCACGGAGTAATTTCCAACCGTGGCGATCACCGTTAAGCGTTTACGAAGTTCATCTTGGTTCATGGAAGCTCGGCCTGAACTACCGTGAACTAGCTGTTGAACTTGTTGATTATGTAAGTAAGCAAGGTTTTACTCATATCGAATTTCTCCCAGTGACAGAACATCCATACGGTCCATCGTGGGGATATCAAGTCACCTCTTTCTTTGCACCGACCTCTCGTTTTGGCTCTCCTGATGAATTCCGATTTCTCGTGGACGCACTGCATCAAGCAGGAATCGGCGTCATTCTCGATTGGGTCCCTGCGCACTTTCCAAAGGATGAGTGGGCACTTGCTCGCTTTGATGGCACCGCACTTTACGAACATGCCGATCCACGCTTAGGTGAACACCCTGATTGGGGTACTTACATCTTTAACTTTGGGCGCAACGAAGTACGCAATTTCCTCGTTGCTAGCGCACTTTATTGGCTTACCGAATTCCATATCGATGGATTGCGTGTAGATGCAGTTGCTTCAATGCTCTACCTGGATTACTCGCGTGAAGAGGGTCAATGGGTTCCAAATAAGTTCGGTGGCCGTGAAAATCTTGAGGCGGTAGCGCTATTACAAGAAGCGACTGCAACTGCTTATCGCACCCATCCTGGAATTATGATGATTGCCGAAGAGTCAACGGCGTGGGCTGGTGTCACGCGTGAGACTGCATCAGGTGGTCTTGGCTTTGGATTTAAGTGGAATATGGGTTGGATGCACGACACTTTGCAGTATCTCTCTCATGAACCAATCCACCGCATGTATCACCACAACGAGATCACTTTCTCCATTCTCTATGCGTGGTCTGAGAATTTTATGCTCCCACTTTCACATGATGAAGTAGTGCATGGAAAAGGTCAGCTTGTAAATAAATTCCCTGGCGATCGCTGGCAGAAAGTTGCAACGCTACGCGCTCTTTATGGGTTTATGTGGGCTCATCCAGGAAAGAAACTTCTCTTTATGGGTAGCGAGTTTGCACAAAATGATGAATGGAGCGAGAGCGCTGGTCTTCAGTGGTATCTCACCGAATACGATGAACATCGTCAGGTACAAGATTTAGTGGCGCAGATTAATCAAGAATATAAAGGACACCCTGCTTTGTGGGAGAAGGATACAAATCCAGAAGGCTTTTCTTGGATAGTCAATGATGATGGTGCGGCGAATACTCTGGCATTTACTCGATGGTCAGATGATCAGACGCCGCGGGTCTGTGTAACGAACTTCTCCCCTGTTCCACATGAGCGATACCGACTTCGGATGCCGACTCCTGGAGTCTGGCGTGAGTTGCTCAACACCGACGATCTTGCATACGGAGGTAGTGGAGTAAGTAATCAATCTTTTGCTGTTGATACTGATACTGACTTATATATAGAACTTCGAATTCCGCCTCTTGCGACAGTCTGGTTTGAGCGCGTTTAAAGGTCTTTTGCTGCGCGCGCCATGAAGGCAACAGAGATCAACATCAATCCAGGAATAATCATTGCAATTGCAATCGAACCGGTGAGTTGAGCTGTCCACGCAATGATCGTCTTAACAATCAAGGTAAGAATCGCATTAGTCACGCCCATCTGGCCAACAACTACAGCACTTGGTTGAGAAGAACGCTTATTGGCAGCGGTGAAGAATGTGGGCGAAAGGATTGCTGAAAAGAGTCCGCCAATAGAAAAACCAATGAGAGTACAAATATACGCAGCCGTCTTAGAGTGATCGACCAAGAGTGAGGATGCAAGAATGAATCCAATAAAACCGACACCACCAATGACGCTGCCATATTTAATCTGATGTTGAAGTGAGACGTAAGGTGTAATGCGATGTTGACCTAGGCGACCAACGATCATTGCGGTGAAGGTGAGAATGTAGGGAATCGTGGCAAGTGATCCACGAACACCGATGGTTTCTTTGGCATAGATTGCCGACCAGTCAGCAGTAGCGAACTCGACCATGATTCCACAGACAAGAGCAGCGGATACTAAGTAATCAATACGGAAAGAGGTAAAGAGGTCTTTGACTCCAAAGTCACTGTCATCTTCCGGGCTAGGTTTAATCATCTCGGGTTCTAACTTCTTAATAATCGAAAGAATAATAAAGAACACGACGACGCTCAAAACATTTATGTGGAGAGCGATTCCAACAAACTCAACCATAAATCCTGAGAAGATCGCAGTCGCAACCGCTCCCATCGTCCAATAACCATGCTGGCGACTAAGGATTAATTCCCCAGCTCGATCTTGTGCGTGGAATGCCTGAGCATTGAGAGCAATGTTAAAGGCTGCAATTGATCCACCGTTGATCATATTTATAATGATAAATATTGGGGTAGATTGCAGATGAACTATGGTGCTAATTGAAAGACACATGCTCAACGTTGAAATTATCAGGACTGGCTTCGCTCCGAGCTTATGCACAAAGTGACCACTGGAGAGCATTGCAATGACTGCACCCACCGAACCTAAGCTTAAGTACGTTCCGAATTCACCATTAGATAAGCCGAGATTGGCCTTGACCTCAGGAAAACGAGGTACCCAGCTCATGATTTGTACGGCGAAAAGAAAGAAGAGAATTCCTATGTATTTCTTCTCATCCGGAACGCTTAAACCTAATTTAGAAGAGGGCATTAGCAAGATCCGCTCTGGCTTTGATTACACGAGGATCGGCTGGATCAACTAACGAAAAGAGTTCCAGCAATCGATCTTTTACCCGCGTTCTATCATCACCTGACGTTGCCTTCACGAGCGCTAGCAGTCGAATAAATGCTGGTTCAACACTTCCGGTAGCTACTTCCATATCTGCAGCCGATAGCGCACTTTCGATATCAAGCGGGTCAGTATTGGCTTTAGCTAAAACTTTTGCATGATCTAGATTGACGATTCGAATTTGAAGTTGCGTGTGTGCTAATCCCAATTTCGCATATGGGTTGGCGGGCATGCGGGCTAGGAAGCGCTTGTAAGCATCTTCGGCCCTGACTAAATCTCCTGCCTCAAGCGCAGCTAGCGCTTCGGTTTCTTCTGGTTCCAACTTCTCTTCTGGAACTTCACCAATTCCTTGCTCGGCGGCAATTGTGAGAAGTTTGGAAATTACTGACTTGATATCGCTTTCAGTCATTGCTTCTTCAAAGAGCGGGATCGGTTGACCGCCAACAAGTGCAACCGCATAAGGAACGGTACGAGCTTGCAAAGCGCTAGCAACTTCAGGGGCCGCATCAACATCAATGCTTCCAAGTTCCCAAGTGCCACTATCCCCTTTATTGAGCTTATCTAAAATTGCGAGAGTATCCAGTGAATGAGGTGCACGAGTAGTCCAGCAGAGAAGAATGACTGGCTTTGTCATTGAGAGTTCGACAAAATCAGAAGCTAAATTTTCCTTCGTAACAACTTTGCCCACCGCGACATTTGGTGAGGTTGGTGCCGGCTTTCCGAGTGAACTTAAGTCAAAAGCTTGACCGAAATTAGGCGGAAGTGACATCAAGATCAACCCCCGAATCTCGTCTCATAGGTAATACATCAGCAATATAGGACAACGCTGCAAATTCTAGTCCGACATCGTGGCCAGCCTTCTCACTTAAATACCAGCGATGCTCAAGAGTTTCGTGGAAGAACTGCGCGGCCTCGATTCGACCCTGTAATTCGGTGGGAATAAGTGAAACTGTTGGGTAGAAGACTTCATCAAGCCAACGTTTTGCGGATTCATGCATCGGAGGGTGAGGGAGATTTTCACGTCCTCGGAATCTATCGAAGGAAGCGAGTAAACGCTTTGCTTGCAGTTCTTCGGTTTCAAGACCCACCAAATCACGCAATCGATTCTGGTGGTATCCAGCTTCAACGAGTTTAGGTTGAAAGAAAAGTTTCTTGCTATCGCCATCGATTGTTACTGATACTTCTTCGACGGCGAAGCCAAGGTCGTGAAGTTGACGCATTGCACGTTCAACTGCGTGACGGTCATTGGGATCTAAAACTTGTCGATCTTTCAGCGTTGCCCAAATTCTGCGATAGCGTTTCATGACAGCATCACTTGCTCGGATTGGATCCATTCCCGGATAGAGAACACCCGATAGGGCAAGATCTTCTAATTCTGCCGCAACATTAAAGTGGGCGATTTCTAGATCATGCTCGCGCTGTCCATCGCTTAAATTCTTCTGAAACTCACCGGTTTCAGCATCAACAAGGTATGCGGCAAAACCCTCAGCGTCGCGTCTAAATAAGGTATTTGAGAGTGAACAATCTCCCCACCAGAAACCAAGAAGATGTAGTCGCACAAGTAGTAGAGCGAGTGCGTTAGCCATCAAGGTTATATCTTGCGCAGTGACATCTTTTCCGCTGAGCAATACTCGATAAGGTAGAGAATATGGAAGAAAACGTGTAGCGAGTGCACAGGGAAGCTCTTCACCATTCTCATCGGTGCGACCTTCAATTACTGCAATCGGTTCAACGCTAGGTGCGCCAAGATGGGCTAATTCACGCAGCGCTCTATATTCGCGATTCGCAAATTCAGAGACGGTCTCTTTGATTGCATAGACTTCTGAATCGGGGTCTTCAGTGGAATGTACAAGTCGGACAATGTGTCGAGAAATTCCGCGTTTTTCAGTCAGGCTAGGGTCTTCGGGCCACTCCTCAAGACTGATCTGCCATGGCAATCCTGAGACGGATGCGATCTCCTCACCAAGACCGGTAATACGCAGCGCCATAAATGAATTCTCTCATCTACAAGGGGTGAAAGCCTGATCTAACGAGGCATCGCACTTAGAATGGAGATATGTCACACTCTAAGCGAGAAGAATTCGGCATCGCAGGCGCACCCATAAATAGAACTAACCCTTTCTATTTTGGTTTCGTTGCAACTCTTGGTGCGCTACTAGCAATCGTTCTCTTAAGAGCACTTGCCAGTGCAAGTCAGATTTTTATCATTATTTTGCTTGCCCTCTATCTAGCTATGGGCCTAAACCCTGCCGTTGAAGCTTTACGAAAAAGAGGTCTCTCGCGAGTAAGTGCAGTTACTGCCATATTTGTAGGTGTCATTGCATTTGTTTCTTTTTTTATCGCAGTTGTCATTCCTCCAGTCATTTCACAAGGCACTTCACTTATTAATTCAGCACCTGGCTTGCTTAAAGATCTTGAGAACCATCCACTCATTGCTGACCTCAACTCACAATTCGGCATCATTGACACTCTACAAACCCAATTAGAACAAGTGACATCTGATGGAACTCTGATTATCTCTGCCTTCGGTGGAGTAGTTGGTGTCGGAAAGACTGTGCTCTCTGGCGCATTTACTGGAATTACTGTTCTTATCCTTACCCTTTACTTCATCATTGGCTTGCCGCAAGCAACTAACTTTGGATTGCGCTTTGTCCCTGCAACACGTCGCGACCGCGTCTCAAAGTTAACCTTTGCCATCATCGGTCGAGTGGGTTCTTTCGTTGGAAGCCAGATTGGCATCGCCTTTATGGCATCGATCTTTGTGCTCATGCTTAGCTTTGCTCTAGGCCTACCATCGCCATTTGCCATCGCCATGATCGTTCTAGTCTGTGGATTTATTCCATTGATTGGTCACTACATCGGAGGAACGATCGTTACCTTGATTGCGTTGACCCAATCTCTACTTTATGGAGTCATCGCATTTATTGCCTATGTGGTCTACGTACAGATTGAAAATTACGTCGTAACACCGCGCATTATGAAACGTGCTCTCAATGTTCCGGGAGCAGTAACTATTATTGCTGCCCTATTGGGAACATCACTTCTAGGACTCATCGGTGGATTGTTGGCAGTGCCCATTGCAGCTTCAGTTATTTTGATTCTAGAAGAAGTAGTTTTCCCACAAACAGATAAGAATTAATCGTCGATCTCTTGCGAAAGAGGTAGTCGCTCTGGTGCGATAACGCGCGTAATCTCAGTAAGTACTCGATGTACAGATGGTTCTCCTACCCATAGGTGCTTTCCGCCATCGACTGCAATCAAATTCATATGCTTAATTTTTGCAAATCTTTTGCGAGCTTCTTCAGGTACTAGGTAGTCATCAAACTCGGGGATGAGAGCGGTAATTGGTCGTGGATCGTTCACCCAAAAATCAAGATCTGACTCTTGTGAATACTTAAGTGGTGGGCTTAAGAGAATAAGGCCTTTGATTCGTGGATCGCGAGCGTAACGAATTGCTAAATCTGTACCAAAGGACCAACCACACACCCAGAGTTCTTCAATCTTTAATTGATCAAAGCAGTAAGTGATCATCGCCTCGACATCAAATTTCTCACTATCGCCGTTGTCATAGACACCTGTACTCGTACCTGCTTCACTTGATGTGCCGCGAGTGTTAAAACGAACAATGGTTATTCCGGTCATTGCAGGAAGTCTGTTGGCAGCTTTCTTATAGATATGTGAATCCATCATTCCCCCACCCGCCGGGTTGGGATGAAGCATCAAGAGTGCGGGAGATACGCGGCCATCGATCGGTGCAGCAACTTCACCCACCAAAGTCTGCCCGTCAGCCGTTGTCACGTTAAATGGAGTACGAATTGCTGGCAACACTGTGCTCGGACGGATTGGTTGCGACATAGTGCCCAGTCTAGTCTTTACCCATGAGCACATTCGATTCATTTAATCCCGTCACCGGCCTCAGCATGGGCCAGCACGCAAACTCCTCTAAAGAAGATGTTGATGCAGCGGTGGCAAGTGCTCGTGAAGTTGCACCATTCTGGCAAGCACTTGGATTCAAGGGGAGAAAGAAAGCGCTGCTGCAGTGGAATACCTACTTGCTCGAAAACCTTAATGAATTAGTAGAAGTTGTTTCTTTGGAAACTGGTAAGCCAACAAGTGATGCAACTCTAGAAGCTTCTCTTGCTCTAGCTCACTTAGGTTGGGCTGCTCGCCAAGCAGAAGAAGTAATGCGAACTGCCCATCGTTCTCCAGGAGTGCTCATGGCAAATATGTCTGCAACGGTAGAGCGCTCACCAGTAGGAGTTGTCGGGGTAATTGGTCCGTGGAACTATCCCGTCTTTACTCCTATGGGTTCAATCTCTTACGCGCTAGCTGCTGGAAATACTGTTGTCTTTAAGCCAAGTGAATACACCCCAGCTGTCGGAAAATTCCTAGCCGATTCATTTTTAGAGGCTACTGGACTTAACGATGTCTTTACCTGCGTAACCGGCTTGGGCGATACAGGTAAGTATTTATGCGAGAGCGGCGTAAATAAGTTGGCATTTACCGGTTCAACAGCAACTGCTAAACGAGTGGCAGCCACATGTGCACTTTCGATGACGCCAGTGATCCTTGAATGTGGTGGAAAAGATCCTGTGATTGTCGATCGCGATGCTGATCTCAAGCGTGCAGCAGATGCAACGATCTGGTCAGCTATGTCTAATGCTGGCCAAACATGTATTGGTGCAGAGCGAGTCTATGTTCACCAAGATGTAGCCGATGAATTTATCGATCACTGTCTTCGCATAGCCGCAACGATCAAACCCGGCGAACCTGGTGTTGGAAACTATGGACCGGCCACAATGCCTAAGCAGATAGCAATCATTGAAGGGCATATCAAAGATGCGATTGCTAGAGGTGGACGTGTCCTCATGGGTGGCGTGGACTCTGTGCGCGCGCCATATGTAGAGCCAGTCATCATTGCCGATGTCCCTGAAGATTCCACTGCAATTACGGAAGAAACATTCGGCCCGACGCTAGTAATTAATCGTGTGGCAACAATGCACGAGGCGATCGCACTGACCAACGCTTCTCGATATGGATTAGGCGCATCTGTCTGGTCTAAGCGCAACGGTAAGAAGATTGCACGATCACTTGCTTGTGGCATGGTCTCCATCAACTCAGTTATTGCCTTTGCGGCAATTGCATCCATCCCATTTGGCGGCGTGAAAGATAGTGGTTACGGCCGTATCCACGGTCCTGAAGGAATTCTTGAGTTTACCTATCCACGAAGCGTTGTTCGAACACGTTTCCATCTGCCCATTGCATTTACTTCATTTAGTCGAACGGCAGGAAATGACAAACTGATTGTTCGTTTGAATAAAATCTTAAAAGGTAGATTAGGTTAAAACTTAAAAGTTCTTTGGTCTGCGATGTAGTCGTTTGCTCCAACAGATGTTATGCCAATGACGTCGTAAATCTTCTTCGCCATCTCTCCATGCAACTGTATGTGGAGTTGCCATCGGAATAAGTTGATCACAGCCTGGGCAGCGATATGGTTTTGTCGCACCTGATCCGGTCAGTTGTCTAACAATCCACAGTCCATCTTCAGCATCTTCAAAACTTTGATTTGAGGGATTTATCTCACGATAATCATCGTTGGCTCCACCACCGCCTGATTTGCGATTTTTGGGATAGTTACGGCGCGGACTCATATTCTATTTTCTCGCACTTTTGCCTCCAATGTGGCACAGTGACACTTATGAAGCAGGTGATTGAGGTCAAAGGTCTCCGAAAATTCTATGGGGATCTCGCTGCAGTCAATGGAGTTGATCTCAGCGTCTATCAAGGCGAGATCTTTGCCCTCCTGGGACCAAATGGGGCAGGAAAATCAACCACGGTCGAGATCCTTGAGGGCTTTAGAAGTCGTGATGGCGGGGATGTGAAAGTTCTCGATACTGATCCCGCAATAGGCGGACTCTCTGCACGCCAGTGGCGCAATCGCATTGGAATCGTTCTGCAAACTAGTAATGATGCTGGTGATCTCACCGTTGCTGAAAGCATCAAACATTTCTCGCATTACTACTCTAATCCGCGCGATGTAGAAGAAGTTATTGATGGTGTCGGTTTACGCGAGAAGCAAGGTGCACTTGTTCGCACACTTTCAGGAGGACAGCGACGACGTTTAGATGTTGCACTCGGCATCGTCGGAAATCCAGAGCTGCTCTTTCTCGACGAGCCGACAACTGGCTTTGATCCGAAGGCACGCCGCGATTTCTGGTCGTTAATCCGAACCCTTAAGGGTGAAGGACGCACCATCTTGCTCACAACACATTACTTAGATGAAGCAGAAGCGCTTGCCGACCGGGTAGCGGTAATCAATAAGGGACAGATCATTGAAGTTTCTACTCCTACCGAACTGGGTGGACGCGCGACATCCCTTGCTCAAGTTTCTTGGCGTGAAGATGGCGTAGTCAAAGTGCAGAAGGCTCCTCATCCCACAGCTTTTGTAGCAGAGCTTTCTGCGCGCTTTGGTGGAGAAGTACCTGAGCTCATGGTGAAGCGTGCAACTCTCGAAGATATTTACCTAGAGATGATTGGAGGCGAAGATGAGCAATAAAGTGAAGAGAGATAAGACTCCATCAACTCTGACTCTTGGTCTCCTGCGTGGAAATATCGAGATTAGACAATTTATGCGCCAACGTGAATCAGTGGTCTTTACTATCGCATTTCCACTTATCCTCCTGGCAATATTTGGTTCAGTATTCTCCGAATCAATCGCACCCGGTGTGACCTTTAGCCAGTATTTTGTCGCGGGCATGATTGCCTCGGGTCTTGTAAATTCTGGTTTTCAAAATCTAGCGATCATGATTCCCATTGAACGCGAATTTGGCTCACTGAAGCGTTTGCGTGGCACGCCTATGGCTGCGGCAAGTTACTTCATCGGAAAATCAATACTTGTATTTGTCACGATGATTATCCAGGTAATTCTTTTACTTGCGGCCGGAGTTGCCTTCTTTGGCGTTGAGTTACCAACAGATCCATATAAGTGGTTTACCTTTACCTGGCTGATTATCTGGGGAAGTGCTGCTTCAACAACGCTGGGAATCGCATTCTCTGCCATTCCAAAGAGTGGACGCGGAGCATCAGCGGTCGTCTCTCCTGTGGTGATTGTTCTTCAATTCATTAGCGGAGTCTTCTTTATCTTTACTCAGCTTCCGACTTGGATGCAGCAGGTAGGTGCAATTTTCCCTCTCAAATGGATGACGCAAGCGATGCGCTCAGTCTTTCTTCCAGACTCATTTGCCTCTCAAGAAGTTGCGGGGCAATGGGAGATTGGTAGATCATTTATTGTGATCACAATCTGGCTTGTGATCGGTCTGGTCTTCTCACTTCGTACATTTAGATGGAGCGATCGATGAAACGCAGCGCGCTCATTTTCGGGCTCTGCCTCGCACTCATTCCCGCTCAAGGTTTTGCTGCGACTGCGACACCAACTCCAACACCATCAGCGACTCCATCAGCGACTCCATCGGCCACTGTTACAGCAACTGCGACTCCAACTAAGAAGGCAACACCTACGCCAAGTAAGAAGGCTCCGGTGAAGAAAAAGAAGAATCCCATAAAGCCTTCACCGTCACCCAAGTGGCCACCGCTCGGTTTCAAGATGATGGATGACATTTACTATCGCACTCCTTCTGTAGAGGTAATGATGAATGTGGCTGCAGGAAATTCGGCACTCGCTAAGGCAATAGCTGCGTGTAAAGAGTTTTCATGTGGTCGCCTGCAGGTGGCTTCACTCATTGGTTGCGTGTATTGGGAAATTGATTCAAAGGTGATTACGCCAAATCCTGATATCGCTGGTTCTTTCTTAACTCTTGGAATGTTGCGAACACTTGCAAAGAAGTCAGCTCCAAAAGAAGTTGTTACCTTGGTACTTCCTTCAGGTGAACTTTATTCAGGAACAATTGCAGTAGTCCCTACTGGAATTACTTGCCATCAGGATCAAACAACTGAAAAGGTGCCTAGCAATACCTATCTACGTCGATAGAAATTAACGATTGGCTCCTGGAACCCAAAGCTGATCGCCGATCTCTTTATTTGCAACACGTGCAAGGACGAAGAGAAGATCTGAACAACGGTTGAGGTATTTCGCTGTCAATGGATTTACTCCCCCACCAAATGCGTGAATAGCAGCCCATGTGCATCGCTCTGCACGACGAACTACGGTGCGAGCTACGTGTAGGTGAGCGGCAGCAGGTGTGCCTGATGGAAGCACAAATGAGCGGAGTGATTCAAGACCAGAGTTGTAGCGATCAATCGCTTCTTCAAGATAGACAACTTGTGATTCCAATACGCGTAGCGGTTCAAATGCAGGAGCATCAACGACAGGAGTACAGAGATCGGCACCAACATCAAAGAGGTCATTCTGAATTCTTATGAGCAGAGCGCGCATATCTTCGGATAACTCATCTGTTGAAAGCACAACACCGATCGTTGAATTTGCTTCATCGACAGTTGCATATGCCTCAAGGCGAGGATCGTTCTTTGATGTTCGGCTCATATCTCCAAGAGATGTAGTGCCGTCATCGCCAGTCTTTGTATAAATGCGGGTCAGATTAACCATGGACCTACCCTATAAGTAGAATGCCACTATGGCACCTCAGCACGATCTCCATACGAACGATCGCTTCCGCATCCATGGCGGTGCCAGGCTGGTCGGAGAGGTCCAAGTAGGTGGTGCGAAGAATTCAGTCCTGAAACTGATGGCCGCCTCACTCCTGGCTGTTGGCAAGTCCACAATTGCAAATGTTCCAACAATTGCAGATGTCGAAATTATGTCCGACCTATTGCGACGATTGGGCTGCACCGTCACTCACGAGGGCTCACTTCTGACTATTAATGTCCCCCATGTACCGATGCATCGCGCCGATTACGATCTAGTTCGCAAAATGCGTGCATCAATAAATGTTTTAGGGCCACTGGTTGCTCGTAATGGTCGCGCCGAAGTTGCCCTGCCTGGTGGGGATGCCATTGGTTCGCGTGGCCTAGATTTTCACATTAAGGGACTCGAAGCACTTGGTGCTACGGCCCATGTTGAACACGGATATGTAATTGCAGAAGCACCGCAGGGTTTAACGGGCGCTGCTATCTCACTAGATTTTCCAAGCGTTGGTGCGACAGAAAATCTCATGACTGCGGCGGTCTTGGCTCAAGGTGTGACCACAATTGAAAATGCTGCGCGCGAACCAGATTTGGTAGATCTTGGTGAATTCTTAATCTCTATGGGTGCAAAGATTGAAGGTCTTGGTTCGCCCGTCATCACAATTACTGGTGTTAAAGAGTTGAGTCC
>JACCDY010545228.1_pt1 | contig 18103 bp, 10 predicted proteins | sample 7446391 | NCBI WGS metagenome assembly JACCDY01 (sample SAMN15323451, study PRJNA562643) | freshwater metagenome | isolation source: river surface water | place: USA:Blue River Watershed | collected 2017-08-18
AGGTCTGTGAGCTCGCATTGGTCAGGCGCAGCATCTTGAGCGTACCAGCCACCGGGGTGGTGACGGTCACCTCCAGAGCCAAACCAGTGGCGGCGGAACCCAGCAGGGTTGAGGAGGCCACGTTGAACTGAACGAGGCTGAAGCTGCCGGAAACACTCAGCAGACCATCGATGGAAACCGTGCCGGATCCGGACACCGAGTAATTCACCGCAGAGCCGACGTTGAGGGTGGTGGTTGAACCGATGTCAGTCCGGGTGGTGGTGTTGCTCCAGTCGAGCTTGCTCTGACCGGCCGGGGCTTGGTTCAGGGAAACCGTGCCATTGGTCACCGACAGGTTCAGCGGACCCAGATCGAGGTCGAATGCAATATTGCTGGCTTCGATGCCGGTCCAGGTCTGTGAGCTCGCATTGGTCAGGCGCAGCATCTTGAGCGTACCAGCCACCGGGGTGGTGACGGTCACCTCCAGAGCCAAACCAGTGGCGGCGGAGCCCAGCAGGGTCGAAGATGCCACATTAAACTGGGTCAGGTTGAAGCTGCCGGAAACAGTCAGCAGGCCGTCGATGGAAACCGTGCCCGTTCCAGACACCGTGTAATTCACCGCAGAGCCGATGTTGAGTGTGGTGGTCGAACCGATGGCTGTCCGGGTGGCGGTATCGGTCCAGTCCAGCTTCGACTGACCGGTCGGGGCTTGGTTCAACGAAAGTGTGCCATTGGTCACTGCGAGCGAAAGCGGCGCAAAATCAAAACTCAGCTCGATTCCAGTAGCCTCGATACCAAGCCAGCTCTGGTTGGTGGAATTGGTCAGGCGGAGCAGTTGAAGAGTGCCGGCACCACTCACAGCACCGGAAGGCACTCCCCCGCTCACTTGAAGTCGCAGCGACACGCCGGTCGCGGCCGAGCCAAGCAGGGTGCTGGAGGCAACGGCGAACTGGGAAAGTGAGAAGCTACCCTCAACCGTCAGCAGGCCGCCGAGGTCGAGCGTTGCGTATCCCGAGAGGGTCAGGCGCTGGCTGGTGATGGAGAAGCTGAGGTTGTCGCCAGCGATGTTGTAGAAGCCGTCCAGACTGACTTCTTCCACCCCACCCCGGCCGTCGATGTCGCCGGCGACGATGCCACCGGAGAAGACGAAGGTGTCGCGGGCCCGCTCGGCTCCGGTCAGGTTGTCGATGCCGGTAAAGCTGATCTGGCCCCAGCCCTCGACTGCCACGTTGCCGGATCCGACACCGTTCAGGGTCCAGGTGGTGTCGACGTCGAGGTCGACGAGGATCGTGTCGCTGGAGGTCAGGCCAAGGGCGGCGATGGTCGTGACGTCGCTGTAGGTATCGAGGATCGCGCCGGTGGAGCTGAGCACCTGCACATCGAGGATGCTGTTGGTCCCGGAGGCGTCGAAGAGGCGGAAGGTCAGGTTGGTGTCCGGGGCTTGGGCGGTGATGGTTCTGCTGCCAGCGTTGAAGTTGAGCGGGCTGGAAACCGGAACCGTGCCGGGGTTGACCGTGGCGGCACCCGGCAGGATGCGCTGACCGGCACCCAGGCTGGTTTCCATGACGGCCATGCCCGCGTCATGGCCGTAGCCGAGGACGTGGCCGACTTCGTGGGTCAGGACGGTGAGCAGATCGACCCGGCCGTAGGCCTCGCTGTCAGCCAAGGCGGTGAACTGGCCATCGACCGGAGCATATTCGCTATGGTCATAGGGGGTGGTGTCGACAAACCAGCCGCGACCGGCGGCGGTGGTGTCCAGACGGATCTCCTGGCCTTCGGCTTCACCAAGCACCCCACTGTCGAGGTTGGCGATGCGGGCGGTGATCCCCTGGGTCAGGCTCTGGATGTCCAGATTAGGGAGTGCGTCGGCCCAGAGGTTGATCGCCACCTGGAGCATGGCGTCGATCTGCTCCTGGGTCAGGGTCCCGGAATCAATCGTGCCAACGGTGGGTTCGCCATCGAAAAGCAGACGCTCAACGCCGCCGTGAAGGTGCTCACCGGCAAGGGCGTTGGGATATATATTGAGCAAAGCCTGTTGTTCCTCTGAAGATATATCTTCGTCGGTGAGGCTGGCTTCGTTTGTGGTGCCGGCGACTTCATTGGAAAGTCCCGGGGTTTGGGTTGAATTGGAAATGGTTTGAGTATCGTCGGAAATCGTTTCGCTGCCCGACACGGGAGGACCGTTGGCTGCCTTCAACGTGGTCACCAACTCGGTGGCCACGGAATCGGTCACTGGCTTTTCGGGAGCCAATGTCACCTCCTCTTCGAGGGTGGCGAAATCGTCATTGCCGAAGACCGACGTGGTGTCCTCCACCATCATCGTCACCGGTTGTTGTTGTTCGGCATCAAGCGCCTCGACAACCGGACCCGCATCGGTCTGCGAGTCATCACCGTTGTCGGCATCCGTCACGGACTGCTGTTGGGCATCCGGCAGATCGGTCGTCTCACCGAAAATGTCAGCCGCATCATCATGCAGCGGCGAGATCTCCTGGTCGATCGATGCGGACGCGTGCTGAACCGATTGATCGAAGCTCGTTTGAATGTCGGGAACGACACTCACATCCATGCCACCGATCGGTGCATCAACCGGAGCAGCCGAAAGAAGGATGCGCGGCTCGAGCACTTGAATCTCGAACGGATTGATTTGCGATCCAGCACCAAACGCAGCCATACCACCCGAACGGGAAGCAGGAGTTTTGGTTGCGAAGAGCCGCGAGAACATCGGGGGGAATAAGGGGAGGAGAACGGAACGAACGGGCAAACTTGACCTGATTTTCGACTTCGCGTCAAGCATCACAGACTCCGCATATTTTGCTCACCGCCCAAGGCTCGTAGAATCAAGGAAAAGCATCCCGGAACCTACTCAATAAAAGGCAAAACCGTCATCCACGACTGGTTGCAAATCCGAGCGAGCGGCGGATTTCGGTCTCGGCAAGCATCACTCCGCGGCGGCTGCGGGCCGCCTGATCCTGCGCTCGAAAATGTGACCACCGGAGCAACATCCCGCCCATCCACTGCGCCACTCCACTCATGCGCTGCATGACCAGCGTGCGCATCCACATGCGGATGACAAACGATGGCACGAAGCGGCTCAACAACTCATCGTCGGCGCTGTAGATCGACATCACGGAACCTGGATCACCTTGACGCGCAGCGCGACCGAACAACTGCCGATCGACACGCGCGCTTTGGTTCGCATCGATCGAAACAACGTGAAGTCCACCCAGCATATCGACACCATTCTCAAGACGGATGTCGGTGCCTCGACCAGCCATGCTCGTCGCGATGGTGATCGCATGCTTCTTTCCGGCAAGCGCGACCAAGGTCGCCTCCCTGCGATGATGAACTGCATTCAACACGCGGTCGCCGACGGGAAGTTTTTCCGCACGCAACAGAGACGCGATCCGTTCACTGCTTTCGACACTTCGCGATCCGATCAACAACGGCTGCCCCCGCCCATGTCGGGATTTGATTTCATGCAACAGTCGCTGCTGCTGTTCCTCGCGGTTGACGCAGAACCGGATGCCGGCGTGTTGACGCCTGCTCGGAAGGTTGCGCGGCACCTTCACAAAGGGAGTGTGATAGGTATGCCAAAGTTCACCCGCAACCTCCTTCAAGGTGCCGCTCGCACCGGCGAGAAAATGATATTTGCGGAAATATGCCTGGAAGCTGATCCGGGCCATCGTTTCCGTGCCACCACTCACCTCCAGACCCTCCTTGGCTTCGATGATCTGATGCAGGCCCTGTTGCCATGAACGCATCGGCATCGGCCGCCCTGTGGACGGGTCCACAATGACCACCTTGCCATCATCGACGACATAATGTTCGTCCCTCAGGAAAAGCTCCCGCGCCTCCACCGCCTGCCTGACGATCTGGGCCCTCCGCCGGTTGCTCGCCCACAGGCCGGTTCTCGGCAGGTCGAGCTCGCCGCAGGCCAGCTCCATCCCCGGCTCCAGCAATTCAGTCTGACGGGTGGCACGGTCGACGCGGTAGTGGATCCCCGGCTCAAATGTCTTCACCAGCGACCACGCCGCCTTGGCCACCGGCTCCATCTCCCCGGCAGCCAAGGGACGACTGATGATCAAGGGGGTCACCGCCTCATCGATCAGCGCGTGGTCCGCCTCATCGATCAGCGCCGCATGCAGTCCGCGCTGGCCGCCGCCGAAGCCTCCCTCACGACCTCCGCCCAACCCGATCAGGCGACCGGACCGGGGTTGCTCATCCACACCACGCAACCGGTCGCGAAGGTAGTCGGCTGCGACTTCCTTGACCGTGCTGTAGGTGACGCAACAGCCATAGGCCTGACGTCGCTTTTGGTCGTCGTCCTCCCCCAGCACAGCGCCCACCGTCAAGCCGACGCGCGTATAGAACGGCCTGAGGTTGCCGGCATCCCGACCCGCAAGGTAGTCGTTGGCCGTAATGACATGACACGGCAGACCGCTCAGCGCCTTGTAAGCGGCGGCGATACCGATCGCCAAGGTCTTGCCTTCACCGGTATCCACCTCCGTGAAATACCCCTGCACGAGCGCCGCCGAAGCCATCAACTGCACCTCGTAAGCGCGAAGTCCAAGCTCACGCTCAGCCGCCACCGCCAACACGGCAATCCCCTCGCCGTGAGCGGACTGGTCATCAGGACTGCGCCTGCGCTGTTGCCGGAGGTCCTCGAGCCGCTCATTCAACTTGCTGTCCGGAAGCTTCTCGATTTCGGCGCGCATCGCGGACATTTCCGCTGCAGCCGCCTGCAGGCGACGGGCAACCCAGGGACCGCGTTTCCAACGGCCGATCCATCCGTCCACAATGCGATCCAGACCCTTTCTTGGCCTGACCGCCTTGTATTCGAACAGAAGACGTTGGTGTTCGGTGGGCGTCATGGCACGACTAGATCCGATAAGTCCGCTGGAACAACTGTCTGACCGAACGGACCCATTGCCAAAGCAAGGGTTCGGAAGGCAGCGACATCCGGGCAACCGCCCTCTGGCCATGCACCAAGCGCACCTGGGCGGTGTCCTTGCGGTCGAGCGCCGCCCTCACCTCGAATACCGGCTGTGCCGCACGGGTTCCCTGCCCGGCATTGCCAAAACCACGACCGACCGCCGACGAGGAATGGGATGCCGCCATGGTGTCGACCGCCGTACTGCCACCACCCAGCAAACCGAGCGATGCCGAAGGCAGCGATTCACGCTCCGTGGGCAAGGCCTTCAAATCCACCAACCCGAGAACCGCGCCCTCCTGCCCTCTCACCCTGACCTCAGCCTGATGCACCTGGTCCTTGGTGAAGATGCGGGAAACATCATCCTGCTTGATGACTGCGGAGACATAAAAATCCCCCTCCCCCTGAACCACGCCGACCTCAAGGCCACGCGACAGCATGCCGCCGAGATAGAGCACGGCATCGGGTGCCAGCCAGCGGCCGTCACACGGCGCAACAATGACGAGCGCCTGCCGGTCCTCGAGCAAACGCTGACGCCTGGCCTCAAGCGCTCTGGCATAAGGCTGCAGGCTTTGATAGGCAACCGGATCCTCGTCGAGAGCCCACCGCAGCTGGGCATCCGCGCGCATGCGTTCGGCATCGACAGCATCGAGATTGTGATCGAGCTCCTCGTTGGTCAGCAACAGCAATGGGGTTCCCTTGCTGACCATCTGACCCGACGGCACAAGAACCTTCGTGAGGTAGCCGTTGGCACCCGCGTAGACGTGGGAAAAGTTTTCCGCACGCACCACGCCTTCAGCACGGAAATGGTTCGGCATCGGCACCAGCGCGAAAAATCCCACCAAGACCACCATCACCAACAGCGACACACCCACGGCACGACGACGGCAGGCTTCCAGTCGCGGTTCGCTCCACAGATAGACGACCGCCTTGACCACCGGCATCACCAACCACAGGAAGGCGAAGATCAGGGCGAGGATGACGCCAAAAACCAAATAGTGGACCGAGATCACCAGCAGGATGCCGACCAGGATCAGCGTGCGGTAAATGATCGATGCGAAGAAATAGCTGGTGAACCAGAACGCCTCCCTGCGGCTTTCCGCCGGATTCTCCGCGCTGCGCAGCCCGAATCCATGGCGCTCGAGAAGATAGAGGGCCATCTTGCTGGCATTGGTCTGCAGGTTCGGCAGCTCCAGCCAGTCGGAGAGCATGTGGTATCCGTCGAAACGCAGCAAGGGGTTGGCATTGAACAGCACCGTGACCACCGAGGCCAAGACCACCGCATTGTGAGCCACACGGTGCACGACTCCCTCGCCGCTGTAGGCCCAGACGATCGCCGCCACCGCCGCCACCGCCAATTCGACATACATGCCGGCACCGCCGACTGCAATCCTCCGCCATTTGCTGCGGAAGGCACTGCTCGATGACGCATCCACATAGGGAAGTGGATTGAAAAGCAGCAGCATGATGCCGGTTTCAGGCACTTCTCCGCCGAATTTCCGGCACAAATAGCCGTGCCCCAACTCATGCAGGGTCTTGATCAACACCACCGTCAACAACATCCATGGCAGGTTGGCGAAGCCGAGGATCGCCGATGTTTCCGCCGCAAATGCCTTCCAATGATTGGCCACCGCGGCAGCTCCCCAGATCAGCAAAAGAAACCAGACGAGCAGACCCCAACGGGTGAAGACCCCACTGACCCATGGCAGGGTCTTCCTCAGGAACGCATCCGGGTTCCACAAAGGAAATTTGAAAAACAGGATGCTGGACCAACGCTGCCTCACCTCCATGCGCTTCTCTTCAGCAAAAGCCTCCGCCAGTGGATCGACGTCGCCCTCCTGATCGCTGTGCAGCAGGCCGGAACGATGCAAGGAACTGAGAAGCCGCACCACCTCACCCTGACCGGGCACGTTCTCGGGATCGATTTCCAGACGCCGCTGCCAGGCGTCGCCCACCGTCGGACTGCGTTCCAATTCGCAGATGAACTCGTAGGCAGCCGGACGAATCCGGAAGAACTTGCCGCTCAGCGAATCCCTCACGACATACCATCGGCTGCCGCGAAAATACTGCGCGAAGATATCGACGCAGGGACGCAAACGCACACGACGTGGCGCCACGCGGTGCCAGTGCTCGTCGTAAGTTGGAGGAATGGCTCTCATTCGATGAATCTCCGCCGTCAGCGACAGGACCCGGCAGTGACCGGCCTGTTGACTACAGCCATAGCCACATGCGGATGGTTTCGATGGTTCGATGCGTGAAGATCCACAGCAGGCTCGCCTTGCCGGAGTTCACCTTGCAAACACCGCTCATGCCGGGACGCCACCAATCCTGGGGATCACCCTGCACCTGCACCCGCAAGCGGAACACGTTGCCTTGCTCGCGCACTTCAGCAACCGGCTCGTAATGCATGATGCTCACGCCGAAGCGGTCACCGGGGCGGCTGGCAAATGCAAGCTCACCCTGCTGCCCCTGCGACAGGTATCCGATATCGCGCTCATCCACCTGCAACTCACCCACCAGATCACGGATTTGAACGATCTTGAACAACTGCTCGCCGACCTGCACCGGTGAGGACAACCTTTCACGCAGGTCACCTTCGACCACAATGCCGTCGAAGGGAGCCCTGATCTCGGTCTTGGCAAGTCGATGACGCACGATCTGAAGCCGTGATTCCTCCTGCTTCTGAACCGCCCTCGCCATCAGCGCTTCGGCAAGCTGGTCCTGCGCCTCGTAAGCCCGTGCCTCGCGTTCACTCTTGTCGCGGGCAGCAAGCACGTTGGCTTCCTCCAGCAACAACTCACGGCGGTCCAAAGTGACCAACACCTGGCCTTTGGCCACCTTGTCACCAAGATGGTAACGAACTTCATCGATGTATCCCGGAAAGGGCGCGGTGGCGATCGCCGCGGCATCCGTCTTGAGCAGGAACGGCGCCCGCACCTTGTGCTCGACCCGAATCACCGCCAACAACAACAGAACCAGACCGATCGATAACGATGCCAGCTTCCAGCCGGTATGGTCCGCACCAAGCAATCCGACGGACTTGCGACGCAAGGCCCGCCAGATCCGCAAGCCGAACCAGCCGGAGGACTCATGCAGGCTGATCAACCGTGGAGTGACCAGATCCGCAGCCAGACGCAGGTGTTCGATCTCCAGATCGCTCCAGCACGCGTCTCCGGCAAGCCTCTCGAGCAGGATCACCGCAACCGGTTCATGGCTGACTGGATCGCGCAACGGCATGGAAAGCACGGCGACACCCTGATGCTGGTCGCTGAACAGCTTGTGCTCGCGCGTGATCGCCTGACTGTCCGGAATCGCAGGATACGCCACCTCGTTGTTCTGATCCGCAGCTTCCTCCATGGCGCGAACCATCGATTCCGCCTCGTGACTCTCAGGATTCACCCGACCACCGTGGCTGGTCGCACACAACTTCAGCGACTGACCCTCACGCCATGCCAGCGACACCCGGGCGGCATTCACCCGCGAGGCAAGCCGATGACAAAGACGCAACGCAGCGTTGAGGAAATCCTCACTGGCACCAAGGTTCAAACCCAGATCCAGCACCTCGCTGAGTTCATCGACCTGTTCGCCCGTGCGCTTCTCGCGGCGGCGCGATTGATAGGACTCGACCAGCAACCTCAGCTCACGCAGTGCTTCTGCCGGTGTCACCGCCGCCACCCCCAACAGCACCAGCCAAAGCTTGGAAGCGGCACCGGTCGGCAGACTGCAGACGCTGATGCCGTCCGTCCATTCATGGATCCCGCCATCCGACAGTTCATCCAGACTGTTCACCAGACCGCTATCCACAACGGCACGCGCACTCTTCACCGTATCTTGGGACAAGACCCGCACCGGCTGGCCGGGCATCTGGATCAGGATGCATGAGCCCTCGGCCATCATCAACCGCTGGGCATGGGCACGGTAACGGGGCCAGAACTGCCCCGGCTCACCGGAGAATCCTGAGAGGAAATCGAAATCGGAATAACTGTCGGCGAACATCCTGGAAGACGCTTAATGGATTGATGGAAACTCACCCCGAACCTTCATGCCGGGGCGCACCGAATGGTCGGCGTTCTCCATCAACAAGCGGATGCGGAACATGCCACTGCGCGCGTCCACCTCAGGATCGATGAAGTTGATCACCGCCTTGCGCATCAACGGAGGAGACACCTCCGGAAATGAAACATTGATCTGATCCCCCATCTTGAGCACGGAAAGCATCGGCGCCTCCATGTGGAACAGCAGGAGCAGCTTGTCGGCATCGATGATCTTGAGGATCGGGTCGGTCTCGTTGACCGCTTCACCCGGCTCACGGAAGCGGTTCACCACCACCCCGTCGAAAGGGGCGAGGACCTGCCGTTCGGCAACCACAGCCTTGGCCATTTTCAACTCGGTCTCCAAGCGCTTGAGCTCGACCTCCTTGGAAAGCATGTCATCACGGCTCGTCACCTTCTGTTCGAACAAGCGCTTCGAGGCATTGTAGTCGAACTCCGCCTTGCTGACCATCTGCTCCAGCCGCTCGACCGAGAGGACTTCCTTATCGGAATCGAAATTGACCAAGGGCTGGCCTTTTTTGATCCGCTCGCCCTCCTCGACGGTGATGCTGGTGATGACCTCCCTGAGCGATGAACTCAGGATCACCGACTTGAGCGGCTTCGCCACTCCCTCGCGGACGACGGTTTCGGCCGCCGCGGCCCCAAGGGGCAAAATCAGCAAAGCGGCAACCGGCAACAGTTGCACAAGACAACAACCAGAACGCATGAAGGTCAAAAGCGTTAGAATTTGGAGTGATGAAGACGCGGACCCTTCTTGCCAGACCCCGTGGATTTATCCGCCGGGATCTTGACCACGGGAACCCGCTCCTCCGTTTCACCTTTGGACGAAGTGTCACCCACAAGGCTCAGGCCCTGCTGATCCAGCAACACGCCGGTCGCCATCTGCAGGTCGACGATGTCCTTGTTGAGATCGGCCAGCGCGGCAATCTCACGGCTTCTGGCTTGGGCGAACTCCCTCTGCAGTTGCAACACCTCGAAGCTGGTGGTCACCCCCTCGTTGAGACGCTTCAAACCCGCATCGGCGGATTGCGCAGCGGCCTCGCGGCTCTTGCGGGTCGCCTCCAAGCGCTGCTGGCCTGCATCCAGGCGGCTGATGACCGTATCCACCTCGAGAGCCACTCGCATCCTGACGTCGCCACGCTTCACCAGAGCCTGAGTCCGCTCATGCTTGGCAGCCCGCTCCTGGGCCTCGATGTTGTCGCGTTCCCAAGGCATGGAAAACTGGAAGCCGGCGGCCCATTCGGGTCCCTGCATGGAACCTGCTTCACCGTAACTATCGCCGACATTGCCGGCAAGACCATGGAGGCCGGCGCTGGCCACCAGATCGAGACGCGGACGCGCCTGACTGGTCGCGTAGTCCAGCTCCGCATTCTTGGCGGCGATGAACTGCTCGACCTGCTTGATCTCATAGCGCTTGGCCAGGGCCTTCTGGATCAGGTAGGACCGGTCAACCGACGGCACCGCTGTCTTGAGACCATCGACCGGCACGACACGCGAGCTTTTGGCGATCACCTTCTCAGGGCTCTCGAAGAGCATTTGCAGGGCGTTCTGACGCTCGATGTAGTGCATTTCAGCGGCCAACGAATCCTCCATCCGGCGATACACCCCGGCTTCGGCGATGGCGACATCATTGGCAGATACCTGCCCCTCTTTGTTGCGCGCACGGGTGTCGGCCAGCAATTTCTGGGCGAGCGCGATCGACTCATGCTGCACCTTGAGGTTTTCCAGCGAGAACACGACATCGTAGTAACGCTTCATCACCTCGGCGACCACCTGTGTCGTCTGAAGTTGCCATGCCAGATCGGCGGTTTTCGCATTGGCCTTGGCGACCCGTACCTTGGCGCTGTTGGCGGTCCTTCCGGAATCACGCAGCAAGGGATGGGTAAGGGTCAGGCCCGTGAAGGATTCCCACTCGGCATTGTAGATGGCCGGCGGTTGGCGGCGGTTCAGTGAGTTGTCGAGGATGCGCAGGGTCGTGCCGAGCTCAACCAGTGTTCCGGTCTCCAGTTTCTGCTTAACACCGAACTTGGTGACGTGGTTGCGCTGACGGAAAATGGTGGGGGCAGTCAGCAAGGGTTGGGCCGGATTGAACGGCGAAGCGGTGCCACCACCGGTAGCGACATAATCCTGCGCGTTCTGCGGCGAATTGATGTATTGATACAGATAGCTGGCCTCCACATTGAGGTCGAAATCCAGCATTGCAGTCTTGATCCGCTCCTCATGGATCATCTTGTCGAGATCGGCGCTTTTGATCTCACCATTGTTGCGCAGTGCCTTGGCGATCACCGCCCTCATGGTCAGCGGCTCGTTGATGGACAAGGCGCTCAAGGATGGCGGCGGGCCCATCAGCCGGTCTTGGGATTCCTGAGCGGTCGCCGGCAGAATCAAGGTGATCAGGCACGCGATGCTGAAGCAGGCCTGCCAGCCACGGGTGGATGGGCGGGCACACTGGGGGGAAGAGAAACGAAGCGGATGAGGCATGATGAGAAGGTTTTTGACTTGGCTGGATCACAGCATTTATCGGGCCATGACCATGAATGGGTTGACGCTGATCGAGGTTGAGGGGGAGGAACTACCTACAGCAAGGTAAGCCGTTTACAAGGAGATTTGATTCAAATGGGTTTCCTGCTGAAAACTGGGCAATTGTCCTCCCGCCATGAGCCATCTTGCAAAAGACCGCCGCTCCATCGATCTGGCGATTGCAGGCATGAAGACATCCACAACCCACACCGCACCAAGATGCGGATAATAAAAATCCCGCTGCCTTGCGGCAGCGGGATCAAAAAAGATGGTGCTCGAAAGAGGACTCGAACCTCCACGGGTTACCCCACTAGATCCTTAGTCTAGCGCGTCTACCAATTCCGCCATCCGAGCATCGGTTGGGTGGGCGGCTTTGTTAAGACCCGATCCCACCGGACGCAAGCGAATCTTCAACTTTTTTAGGGGAAAACCGGCCAACAACGGCCGCTCTGGAGCGGTTTTGCCGTGGCAGCGGCCCGAATGATGGAAATGCCCGCCATCCTCAGCTGCGCACACCACTGGGAAGTCCCCCCAGCCCAGCCAAAGCCCAGGCACCCCCCTGCATTCCGGATTGCGATTCGACAGGGGCGAGGCATGATTCCCGCCCCTTGAAATTCCACAACGCTCACCTCGCCTACTGCACCAATATCCACCCGGCCGAATCCTGGGCGGATACCCAGCGTGCCCTCCAGCACCATGTCCTTCGGGTGCGCGACCTGCTGCGCAAAAACGGCCGACTGGCCAGCGAAGCCCCCTTCGCCATCGGTCTGCGCTTGTCCGCCATCGCTGCGGAAGAATTGCTCCAAGGCGACCACCTGCAACGCTTCCGCGACTGGCTCGAGGAAACCCAAACCTACGTCTTCACCATCAACGGCTTCCCCTACGGCAACTTCCACGGCACCCGCGTGAAAGAGAAGGTCTTCCAACCGGATTGGACCGACCCCGCCCGCATCCAATACACCCAGAACCTCTTCCGCATCCTCACCCGAATCGCCCGCCCCGAAACCGGCGCCTCGGTCTCCACCCTGCCCGGGTCCCACAAAACCTTTTGTCCTGATCATCAACTCATCCTGAAACATCTGCGGACATTTTCCCAATGGCTCGATGAACTGGCCGATGAATCGGGCATCGACCTCCACCTCGGCCTGGAACCAGAACCCATCGGGCATTTCGAAAACACATTTGAAACTCTCGCTTTTTTCGAGTGCTTGCATGATGGAGCCGTGGACAGCGAGGCGATCCGTCGCCGTATCGGCCTCAACTACGACACCTGCCATTTTGCGATCGAATTCGATGAGGCAAACTCCGCGCTCAGCGCCCTCCATGCCGCCGGCATCCGCTTGTCAAAAATCCACCTCTCCAGTGCCCTGGCCCTCGACCCCCGCGACCCGGCTGCCGTGCAGGCGATCCGCCCCTTCGATGAACCCACCTATTTCCATCAGGTCATCGGCCGCTATCCGGACGGTTCGCTCCACCGCTTCATCGACCTGCCTTACTTCCTCGACTCCCCGCCTAGCGGGATCGAGGAAGCGCGCGTCCATTTCCATATTCCTCTCGACGCTGAACCGGCCGCCCCGCTGCGCTCCACGCGCCGCGACGTCGAGGCCACCCTGCAATGGTGCCGCCAGCATCCCGATGCCTGCAAGCACTTCGAAATCGAAACCTACACCTGGGGCGTCTTGCCCGGACAACTGCAACGACCGGTGGAAGAACAAATCGCCGGCGAATACGCGTGGGTATTGGGGCGCTAGAGCGCCCCGTCAAGGGTCAGGGATCAAGGGTCATGAGTATAAGGGAGGCATTTCTGCAGCTCCGTCATTTATGCCCTACCCGTGACTCTTGGCCCATGCCCCCTGACTGCTTCCCGCCCACCCTTGACTAGCCATATTCCCTTGTTGCCATACCTAGCCATTCACGATTCGATGGCGTTCATGTCCGACATCAAAATCACCCTCCACACCACCGCCGGCGACATCGAAGCCACGATGTATGCGAGCAAGGCTCCGCTGACCTGTGCCAATTTCCTCAATCTCGCCAAGCGCGGCTACTATGATGGCGTTGCGTTCCACCGCGTGATCGACGGCTTCATGCTGCAAGGCGGCGACCCGACCGAATCCGGCCGCGGCGGCCCAGGCTACAAGTTCGCCGACGAGTTTCACCCGGAACTGCGCCACCGTGCACCGGGGGTATTCTCGATGGCCAATGCCGGCCCCGGCACCAACGGCTCCCAGTTCTTCATCTGCCACGTCCCCACCCCCTTCCTCGACAACCGCCACTCGGTCTTCGGTCAAGTCACCAACGGCATGGACGTCGTGCTGAAAATCACCGGCAAGAACAACACCGGCGAACCCGGCTGCAAATTCAACGGCACCGGCGACAAGATCACTTCGATCACCATCCACGACGACACCACCGAGTTGTTCGAGTCGAAGAAGGACCACATCGAGCATTGGAACAGCATTTTGGATAAACGCTGAGACAAAGAGAGGTCAGCTGTCAGCGGCCATCAGTCAGCAGTCAGAAAACTCAAAGAGGCAGGTGCACCGAAAGGTTGCCCTGCCTCTTTTGCTTTCATCCCAAGCAATCATTGAAGCACAATGCGTAAAGAGGTTGTGAATATCATCTCCCAACCATTTTGATGCCTTCTGCAATCCGTGAAATCCGTGTAATCTGTGGTCAAAAGACCATCCTCACCACACTTCGGAATCCGGGATCAATCGTCCTCCCACTCTTCGAGTTGCCACTCCTCGACCACCATGGTTCCGGCGATCATGTCGTGAAACCCCTTGTGCTTGCGGGTGGCCAACACCGGAATGATGAAGACGATATTGAACGAAAACAGCAGCGAGAACAACAGGCAGCGACGCAACAGTTGCCAGAAGGTCGGACGCCCACCGGTCTTCTCATCGACAATCCTCAGGCCGATCAGCTTCTTGCCCGGCGTATTGCCGATCACCCAACAGGTCAGGGCGGACACCGGCGGCAAGGCCATCAGGATCAGCAGTTCCACGATTCCGGCATAACGCACACCGAACTTGTGCATCAACTGACCGATCAGCCAGACGAGGATGAAAAAGGCGGCGATATCGATGGCGAATGCCGCTGTGCGTCTGCCGAGTGGGGCTGGCTCCATACGGGTGCAGGCGAGGGTTCAACCGATCTTTGCGGCACCGAAATACGGCACCAGCGCATCGGGAATGCGAATCGATCCGTCTGCTTGCTGGCATTGCTCGAGCAGCGCGACGTAGAGGCGCGGCAAGGCGGTTCCGGAACCGTTGAGCGTGTGAGGGAAGCGGTTCTTGCCCTCGGCATCCTTGAAGCGGAGCTTCATCCGGCGCGCCTGATAGTCGCTGAAGCACGAGCAACTCGACACCTCGAGGTATTTCCCCTGCCCCGGTGCCCAGACTTCGATGTCGTAGGTCTTCGCCGATGAAAATCCGATGTCGCCGGTGCACAACTCGATCACCCGGTAATGCAGACCGAGCTTCTGCAGGATCGACTCGGCATGACCGGTGAGTTGTTCAAGCACTTCAAACCCGTGATCGGGATGCACGACCTGGACGAGCTCCACCTTGTCGAACTGGTGCATGCGGATGATTCCCTTGTTGTCCCGTCCGGCGGATCCCGCCTCGCGGCGGAAACACGGCGTGTAGGCGACCATCTTTTTCGGAAGGTCGGCCTCGGCGAGGATCATGTCGCGATAAAGGTTGGTCACAGGCACCTCGGCGGTCGGCGCACAGAACAGGCGGTTGCGGCCGTCCTCGCCGGCATCGGTGCCATACATGTCATCCTCGAACTTCGGCAACTGACCGGTGCCCTCCATGCACTCGCGCAACACCAAGTGTGGTACGTTCACCTCCTCGTAGCCATGGGCAGTCTGGGTATCCAACAGGAAATTGATCAGCGCCCGCTCCAGCTTGGCGCCCGCCCCGCGATAAACGACAAAACCGGATCCCGCGACCCGGATGCCGTCGTCGAAATTGATCAAGCCATGGCGGGTTGCCAGATCCACGTGATCCTTGGGCTCAGCAATGGCAGGCTGGCTACCCCACTCGCGCACCACCGGATTGGCGGTCTCATCACTACCGACCGGACAGCCGTCGTGCGGCAGGTTCGGGATGTTGAGCAACAGGTCGGTCTGCTTGTTCAAGGCCGCTTCCGCCTCGGCGTCCAGCGCGGCGATGCGGTCGTTGATCCCGCGTACTTCGGCCTCGATCGCCGAGGTATCCTCGCCCTTGCCCTTGAGCATGCCGATCTGCTTGGACGTCTGCTTGCGTTGGCTTTGCAGTTGCTGCTTCTCGGTCTCCGCCTTGCGGCGGACTTCGTCACAAGCCAGCACCTCGGCCACCAGCTTCCAGTGGTCACCACCACGGGCTTTGAGGCGTTCCTCGATGCCGGCGGCGTCTTCGCGAATCAGTCGGATATCAAGCATGGCGCGGGGACTCTCACCGCCCCCGGCGTTTGAATCAATACAGAATCCTGATCAGCGGGGGAGAAAACCACGAAAGACACGAAGGTTACGGTGGGATGGACGATCCGGCTCATCCACCTCCTCTCGTAGGCGCGCTCGTGAGAGCGCGGGCATGAGACAAGAAACCGCTGATGAGCGCAGATGGACTCAGATTGGAGGCAGGATGGAGCCTTGGTCTGCCCTGCCGCCAACGAGGAACGAAGAACGTCTTAACGAAGAACTTCTTCCCTTAATGCCCGGAAAGGTATCGCTCTGCTTCCAGCGCCGCCGCGCAGCCTTGGCCGGCGGCGGTGATCGCCTGACGGTAGTAGTGGTCGGCCACATCGCCGGCAGCGAACAGACCCGCGGTCTTGGTCGCGGTGCGGCCGGGGACCTGCAGGATGTATCCGTTCTCGTCCTTGTCGACCAAGTCGCCAAGGAAACCGCTGTTGGGCACGTGACCGATCGCCACAAACACGCAGGCCACTTCGAGTTCGGACTCACCCCCATCGACCAGATTCTTGAGCTTCACCGCACGCATCTCACCCTTCTCGTCGGTGAGATACTCGCTGACGGTCGAATTCCACACCGGCTCGATCTTCTCGTTACCCAGCACGCGGTCGGCCATGATCTTGGAAGCACGCAGCTCGTCGCGACGGTGGATCAGATACACCTTGCTGGCGAAACGGGTCAGGAAATCCGCCTCCTCGCAGGCGCTGTCGCCACCACCGATCACACAAACCGGCACATCGCGGTAGAACGCACCGTCGCAGGTCGCACAAGACGTCAAACCACGGCCGATGAGTTGCTTCTCGTTGGGCAATCCCAAGTGGCGCGGGGCGGCACCCGTGGCCACGATCACCGTCTTCGCCTGGTAGCTCTGGCCACCACATTTCACTTCAAAACTGCCGTCGGCCTGCTTCACCAACGACTCGACCGTGGCATACTCGATACGCGAACCGAACTTCTCCGCCTGCTGCTGCATGCGCATCATCAGTTCCGGACCCATGATGCCGTCCGGATGACCAGGGAAATTCTCCACCTCAGTGGTCGTCGTCAGTTGGCCGCCGGGCTGGGTGCCGGAAAGAATCAACGGATTCAGGTTCGCGCGTGCGGTGTAGATTCCCGCGGTGTATCCCGCGCAGCCGGTGCCGATGATGATGACGTTTTCCATGATGGGTGATTGAGTGCCCCGCACCTAAGCCAAGATTCCCGGAGCGGTCAACCGCCAGCGGCCCCGATCGGGCATTTTCCATCGATAGAGGGGCCACCCCTGCCCTCCCTGTTCAGTCCCATGGGACTCAGCTTCGGAGTTGCACCCTGACGATGGCGGGGCAAGACTCCGCCACCCATGAACGCCGACGCCATCCGTGACGCCCTCCGCCAGGTCCGCTATCCGGGATTTTCCCGTGACATCGTCTCCTTCGGCCTGGTCAAGGACATCGCCCTGCAGCCCGGCGAGACGACCATTTCGATCGAAATCCAAACCCGCGACCCCAAGGTGCCCGAGCAGATCTTCAAGGACTGCCATCAAATCCTCGAAACCCTGCCCGACCTCGGCACGGTGAAGGTCGACATCCGGGTCAAGGACGCCCCCGCAGCGACCAGTCAGGCCGGAGTCGGCAAATCCTCCATCCCCGGGGTGAAACACATCATCGCGGTCGCCTCCGGCAAAGGCGGCGTCGGCAAATCCACCGTCGCCGCCAACCTGGCCGTCGCCCTCGCCGCCACCGGCGCCAAGGTCGGCCTCTGCGACTGCGACCTCTACGGCCCCTCGGTCGCCACCATGTTCGGCAGCAAGGACCGCCCGCTCGCCAACGACCAGGACGAGATCATCCCGATCGAAGCTCATGGCATCAAACTGATGTCGATGGGTTTCCTGCTGGAAGACCGCTCGGCCGTCATCGTCCGCGGACCGATGGCCACCCGCTACACCCAGCAATTCCTCCGTCAAGTCGCCTGGGGTGAGCTCGATTACCTGATCCTCGACCTGCCACCCGGCACCGGCGACATCCAACTCACCATCGTCCAGACGGTCAGCGTCGATGGCGCGCTCATCGTCACCACGCCGCAGGAAGTCGCCCTCATCGACGCCCGCAAGGCGGTGTCGATGTTCGGTAAGGTCAACGTGCCCATCCTCGGCCTGATCGAAAACATGGCTTGGTTCGAATG
>JACCDY011242147.1_pt1 | contig 18095 bp, 15 predicted proteins | sample 7446391 | NCBI WGS metagenome assembly JACCDY01 (sample SAMN15323451, study PRJNA562643) | freshwater metagenome | isolation source: river surface water | place: USA:Blue River Watershed | collected 2017-08-18
GAACCACACGTCGTCCTCGTCGAGCGTCACTTCCTCGACCCGCGGGCCGCAATAGGCCCACAGCTTCACGCTCTCGATGTCGGCCTTGACGAGCGGCGAGCCCGTCTCGGGGTGCGCCACGCGCGCTCGCGTCACGATGGGCTCGTGCAGGAAACCGCTGCTCAGTGCGACGTTGGTCATTGGATCACCGGTGGAGAGATCGAGGACATCGTGACGTTGCGGGCGGGCGTGCCGATGCGGACGAGCAGCGCCTGCTCGCCAATCATCGTGGCCATGCGCGGGCCAGCGTAGCTTGCCGACACGGACGCGACCTCGCCCTCGGAATCTCCGGCCGCGTCGGCAGCGACCGGGCTCAGGAGCGCCACGCTGGCGACTTCGCCCTCGGCGTCCCCGTTGCCCCAGGGCTCCACCAGACCGCCGATCAGCGTCGTGGACGCAACCTCGCCCTCTGCGTCGCCTTCGGCGAGCACGTCGCCCGTGAGGCCCTCGAGCAGCGTGGCCGTCGCCACCTCGCCTTCCGCGTCGCCCTCGCCCTGCGGCTCCACCAGATCGGGCAGGAGCGCGAGCGCGAGCGTGAAGAAGTCGCGGCTCGTGCCGAACGTGCGCGTGGTCGACGCCTCGGTGCTCGCCGTGGCGATCGTGATCGACTCGACGATGTTGCGCGCGACGTTGCCGCCCGAGTCGACGTGCTCGGCCCACGATCCTGTCGGCGCCGTCGCCACGTTCGAGCGCGGCAGCACGAGGTGGACCCCGAGCCGGTCGTTGTCCGTCGTCGTGATCGCGTTCGAGACAACCGCGGTCGACGTGCCGAAGTTGAGCGAATAGCCCTCCCACGGCGTTCCGGTGCGCTTTGCCCCGCTGAACGACACGATCGTCGTCACGCCGCTATTCGACGTCGAGAGGATGGCGTCGACGTTGCCCGTCTCGGTCCCGTCTGACCGGCGCCACGCGACGTAGCAGTGGCAGTCGTCGGTGTTCTCGCCATCGAGGATCGACGTCCAGCCCGAAGGCCAGGTGATCGTCATTCCCGCGGCCGACGACGACGAAATGGCGATCCAGAACAGGATGTCGTCGGCCGCGAGCGTCGGGTACTGCGCCCGAACCGTGTTCGTTGCGGTGAAAAGCGCGGTCGTGCCCGCTGCGCGGAACGCCGGAACCGCCACGCTAGAGCTCGCTGACGATCAGGTCGCCCAAGTCGATCACGGGCGAAGATCCGACATCGGCCGCGTAGGACGACTGGAGGGCCGCGCGGTAGTGGAGGACACCGGTGCTCAGGTTCGCGCTTCCGATGCTCGCGTGCGTGAGCGTCTGCGCCGTCGCACCGCCCGTGAGCGTGCCGAACGTGAGCTGCGCGCCGTTGCTCGCTTGCTGGCTCGCCACGGGCCAGTTGGTGCTGTTCGCCACGGCGCCTGCTCGCGCGTACCCGTTCGTCCCTGCCGAGCCTTGGCACTCGCTCGTGAGCTGCGTTCCGCTCACGCCTGCATCCGCCGTCGTCAGGCCGACGTAGATCGTGCGCGAACTCGGCGTGTGCGTGCCGCCGAAAGCGGTCGGGTAGGTGTTCTGGAAGTACGCCTTGAGGAGCATGTCCTCGTGGTCGTTGGTCTTGATCGCCGCCGTGAATGCCATCGCCTACAGCTCCTTGATCGTGACGGCCAGCGCGGGAATCGTGCGGCTCTGGTACTGCGAGAGCGAGAGCGGGCCACCGGGGAGCGGGATGCGGTAGAGCAGCGTCCCGCCGCTCGAGGCCGTGCAGATGCCAAGGTGCGTCAGGTTCTGCGTGCCCGCGTCGGTCTTGGCCGCGAACGCGATCGCCGCCGCGTTGCGAGCTCGCCACGCGCCGCTTGTCGGCTCGTCGATCGTCCACCCGCCCGACGTGCGCGCGATCGCCACACGCGCGTAGCCGCCATAGGTGGCCTCGTTCGTCGATGGGCTCCCGGCCTCGCCTGGGTCCGCCGTGTACAGGCTCGCGTACAGGCTCGAGATCGCGCTGCCCGGCGGCCACGAGCCGCCCGCGAGGAAGCTCGGCTGGTCGCCGTGGAACACGAACTTGAGCCATTCCTCCCGAACCGTCGCCGCCTTCGCCTGTGCCAGTGCAGCCATGCCGCCCATTATCCCGCTTGAAACCCCCGGCGCCACCGTCTACCATCGCTGGACATGGACAAGCAAACCCTCAACGTCGTGCTCGGCGTCGTTGCGCGCGAGGCTCGCCGCAAGAGCGGCCAGAGCATGAGCCAGGTCGCCCGACAGGTCGGATGCAACAAGCAGAACGTCTCGCACCTCGAGCTGGGCGAGAACCTGTGGAGCGTGCATCGCTGGGTGCTGTACGCGCGCTCGGTCCATGCCTCGCCCACCGCACTCCTTCGGACCGCACTCTCGCGGCTCGAGGGGAAGAACCCGAAAGCCGACTCCCATGCAGAAAACCCCCAAGCTGATCCTCCTCGCCGCGCTCCGTAGCGTCGCCGTCCTCGGCGTCGTCTGGCTGCTCCTGCTGCTCGCCTGGGCTGCCGAGGGCGTCTAGTGCTTTGGGAGCAGTGGAGGCACGAGGGCCTCACCAGCAGCGACGCGGCAGCGGCGGCCGGGCAGAGCTCGCGCCGCTCGCCGCTCAAGGTGGCTCGGACGAAACGCGCCGCGCTCGTGCTCGAGCAGCGCCCGACCACGGAGCCGATGTTCTGGGGCGACCAGATGGAGCCCGGCGTGGCCAGCGAGGCCGCGCGCCGCATGGGCATGACGCTCGAGCGGCGCTGGGGCCATCTTGTCGGCCCGCGCTCGACATCGCGCGTCTACCCCGACCAAAACCACCGCTACCGCGAGACGGTCGAGAGCACGCTCGAGCCGCTCGTGCGCTCGACGCCGGACTACATCGCGCTCGACCGCGACCGCAGCCCCGTGATCGTCGAGTGCAAGACCACGGGCAAGTGGAAGGCGTGGGAGAAGGGCATCCCGCTCAACATCCAGTGGCAGGTGCAGTGGCACATGCTCGCCGCCGACATCCCGCGGGCGATCGTGCCCGTCCTGTTCTTCCAGCCCGTGCTCAACCTGCGCTGCTGGAGCGTCGACCGGCTCCCCGACTTCGAGCCGGGCGGCCGGGTGAGCCAGTGGGCTCGAGCGTGGTGGCAGGCGCACGTCCTCGACGGCCAGCTCCCCGCCGCGCAGGCCATCGACATCCCCGACCTGACGCGAGAAAACCCGACCGGAAACGGAATCACGGTTGAACTTCCGTCCAGCTTCGCTAGACTTGACGACCTGTTCGTTGAAGCGTTCCGCGAGAGAGCCGAAGCGATGGCCCGCGCGAAGATCTGCACCGCCAAGCTGAAGGACATTGAGGCCCAGCTTCGGCAGATCATCGGCCCGGCCAGCTACGGCACCCTCGGGGGCGTGACCTACTCCCTTCTCTCCACCCGACGCGGAGGCCGAAACCTCCGCAGAAAGCCGAAGCCGTGAACACCACGACCTCCATCGAAATCCCCGACGCCAACGACCTGCAGACCAACGGCAAGGACTGGCTCGCCGTCGCCCAGGGGCTCAAGGTCACGGACCAGCAGAGCCTCGACACGGCGAACGACAACCTGCGCGTCGTGCTCGAGTTCAAGAAGCAGGTGAACGACCGGCTCGGCCCGGCCGTCGAGGCCGCGCACAAGGCGCACAAGACGCTGACCACGCTGCGAGCTCAGACGCTGGCGCCGTTCGAGGCCGCCGAGAAGGCGATCCGCGGGGCCGCGGCGTCCTACCTCGCCGAAGTCCAGCGCAAGGCCGACGCTGCGCGCCGCGAGGCCGAGCAGATCGCGCGCAAGCAGGCCGAGGACGAGCGCCTCGCCCGCGCCGCGCAGCTCGAGGCGCAGGGCCGCGTCGCCGAGGCCCACGCCGAGATCGCCTCGCCCGTCATCGTGGCGCCGCCCGAGCCCGTGGCCCCGCCCATCGCCATCCCCAAGGGCATGAGCACCCGCGAGACGTGGAGCGCCCGCGTCGACAGCCCGCTCGCGCTGATCCAGTTCGTCGCCGCGAACCCGCAGTACGTCAACCTGCTCGAGCCCAACCAGACCGCGCTCAACGACATGGCGCGCGGCCTGAAGGCTGCGATGGCGATCCCCGGCGTCGTCGCCGTCCCCTCCACGTCGCTGGCGGTGCGCTGATGGACGGCCAGACCCTCGCCCCCGTCGGGGCGCCCGTGCCGCAGTACCCGGCGCTCCAGGCTTCGACCGCTATGGCAGCGGCGGAGCAGCGCGACAAGGCCGCGATTCAGGTCGCGGCGGAAATGTCGGTGCGCTACCCGCGCAACGAGCTGATGGCTCGCGAGCGTGCGCTGGCGGCCTGCCGCTCGATCGTCGTGGCCGAGCACGCGGAGTACTCGTTCCCGCGCGGCGGGGCTCGCGTCACCGGGCCGACCGTGGCCTTGGTCCGCGAAGTCTCCCGCTGCTGGGGAAACATCCGGTACGGGTACGAGATCGTCGACTCGGCCAACGGGCGCCTGCGCATCATCGGCTGGGCGTGGGACTTGGACCCGTCGAGCAACCTGTACGTCCAGACGGCCGACGAGTTCGACCTGATGGTGCAGCGCAAGGACAAGCAGGCCGGCGAGACGCGCTGGGTCGAGGCCGACGAGCGCGACGCTCGCGAGCTGCTCAACAAGCGCGCGGCGATCTGCGAGCGCAACGCGCTCAAGAAGCTCCTGCCGCAGTACCTGATCGACGAGGCGCTCGCCGCGTGCGCCAACACGCGCCAGCAGGGCTTCGTCGACAAGCTCAAGCGGGACCGTCCCGGCACCGTCGCCAAGCTCATTCGCGGCTGGTCGAAGAAGAACGTCACCGAGGCGATGCTCTGCGACTACCTCGGTCACAAGGTCGAGACGGTCACGCCCGACGAAATGTCGGAGCTGCACGCGGCGTGGCAGAGCATCGAGGAAGGCGCGTCGCAGGTCGACGACCACTTCAAGCGCGTGATCGACGTCAAGCCCTCCGGCACGGCGGAGGTTCCCACCGTTCCCACGACGCCCGCCGCTCCGGCCGTCCCCAATCTCCCGCCGACTCCCGGCACCAACGACGAGGTCCACTTCTAATGGCACGACGCAAGACCACCGAAACCGCCGAGCGCGCCGCGCGCCGTCCCACCCGCGAGCTGCTCGTGGGCCAGCTCCGCCGACTGTCGCCGGACGATCTCTACGACGTCATGTACGACTTCGGCGGGCTCGCCCAGCGCGCGGCACCGATCGCCATCGACGCGATGCAGGAGGGGATGGAGGAAGGCAAGGAGGGATCGTTCCTCGCTCGCACCCGGCCGCCGCAGGTCTGGGCCAACGCGCCCGGCCAGATCCCCGTCCCCGTGATGGCGCAGGACACGGAACAGCCCGAGGTCGAGTCCGACTAGGGCGCCAGAACGCCGCGTGTTAGTCTGTCGCGCGGCGTGGTTTGTCGGGTGGGGCCGGGCTCGTTGCTCGGCCCCTTTCCGTTACAGCCCGAAGCGCGCGAGCCAGGTCATCACGTTCGCGGCGTAGCTCCCGGCCGCCAGCAACGGCCACTCCGCCGTCACCGGGTCACGAACCTCCGACAGCCGGATCCGCGAGCCCACGCCGGTCGCGCCGAGGTACGTCGCCAGAGCGTCGCGCAGGGCCGGCCCTTGGATTCGCCCGTCGTGCGGCTGCTGCCAGCACTTGTCGTTGGCCGTGTCGTCGAGCGGGAAGCCGGGCGCCCAGTCGCCGCTGACGAGCTCGCCGTCCTTCGCGTCGTAGCCCGTGCCCGTGATCTCGACGTGCATCGGCAGGCCGAGGTTCTCGAGGTGCTGCTCCTGCAAGATCCACCACGGGCTCTGGCGCTTCCACTGGGGATGCACGGGCGCGTACATGCGGTCCCCCTCGATCGAGCCGCCCGTGGGCTTGGCCGTCGAGTAGGTGCCGCTGCCCCAGCGCCGCTGCGACTCGCCGCGGCCCATGATCCCGAAGATGTCGCCCGAGAGCTCGTCCGGCTGACCGTGTTCCTCCCATGTCGGCTCGACGTAGAACTGCGTGAAATCGAGCGGGCCGGGATCGCGCAGGACCAGCGCCGCCACGCGATGCGAGTCGCGCGGCACGTACCAGTCCATGTTCTCGTTCGCGAGCCGCCGCTCGAACCCGAAGTACCCAGTCGGCTGCAGGAGCGCGTACATCGCGAGCGTGGCCCCCCACTTGTCGCCGACGACGATCACCTTCGACGGGTCGATCGAGCACTCGCTGCCCCACAGGTCGCGCCCGTGGAGCGTCTCCGTCGGGCCGGTCACGCCGCTCCAGTTGCTCTTGATGAACTGAATCGCCTGGGCGATGTACTTGGGTTGCTCGGGCCAGACCGCGACGGGATGAACCTCGTCCCAGCTCCCGTAGATGCGGAACTCCCCGAGGTTCTGGTCGTCGCTGACGCGGCTCTTGTTGGTCGAGCACACCGGGTAGTCGATGGTGACGACGATCCAGCCGGCGGAGTGGAGCGCCTGCGCGAGGTTCGCGAGGTGCCCGCTCTTGAGCGCCCCCTCGAACGTCATGGAGCCCCAGCCCGGCTTGCACCCGAAGCCCTCGCCATGCACGAACACGGCCACCTTGGCGTTGGTGTAGGTCGTGCCGCTGACGTGCGGGAACACGCCGAGGTTGCACAGGCCGGAAGCGTGGGGCCAGTAGAGCACCGGGCGCCCGAGCTGGCCCGGCGTGCGCGTGCCCGCGCGAGAGATCGTGAGGGTCATCTAGTAGCTCCCACCGGGGGTATGGATCACGTTGAGCCCCGCCACGCGGAACGTCCCGCCGTAGGGCAGGGGCGGGTAGCTCTGGTTGTTGGTCGTCGCGACGGTGCGAGCGGTCTGGCCGCGATAGGTGAACAGCGAGCCGCCGTTGCCGTTGAGCGTGCTGTAGGGCTCGCCGCCGTAGTACCCGTGGTAGCCGGGCTTGTTCTTCTGCGACGGGTGGATCGTCGCCACAAGGATGGTCCACGAGTGCGCGAGCTTGGCGAAGTCTTCCTGGGTCGGGTAGGTGATGTGCGCCGCAGGGCCGACGACGGCCGGGAAGCCGCGCGCCTGCGCGTTCGCCCCGCCGCCCGTCCCGCTCACCGTCTGCTCGACGTCGTTGCCGTAGACCTCGAACGAGCAGTCCCACTGCTGGCTGTAGTTGTCGCCCTGCTCTTGGAGGCCGACGGTCTGCACGCTTCCGGCCTGCCCGGACAGCTTGATGTTCAGGCCGCAGTTCGACTCGGCCTCGAGGATGATCGGCGACTGGAACCACATCGCCTTGCCGTTGGCGTACAGAAGGCGCTCGCCGTTCGCGACGTTCCCGTTGCGAATCCAGTCCAGTTCGGGGTCGAAGTTCGGGATCAGCAGGACTTCGATCAGGTACGGCGTGCCCTTGCTTTGCACGTCGAGCAGCATCGTGATCTCGAGCTTGTCGCCGTGCAGGAACAGCTCGCGCGGCACCGTGCAGATGCCGCTCCAGGCCGTGCAAAGCTGCGAGTTCGGGTGGCTCGCGAATACGTTGGCGTAGTTGCCCTTGTAGCTCGTGCGGGTCATGCGGCCCGCCGTGCCGTAGGGCCACCAGCACGCCTGCGACGACGCGGCGGAGAGCGTGGGGACGGCCTCCGGGTTGGTCGTCATGTGCTGGTCGAACTCGGTCACGCTGCCCGGCACGGCCCAGACGAGGTACAGGTCGCCGCGCTTGATGATCGGATCGGTCCAGCCGTTGCCGCTCAGGGCCGACGAGTAGGCGATGCGCCCTGCGCTGGTCGCCATGCCGAAACTGATCGACTTGCTCGTCTTTGTGATCGTGTAGCTAGTCGTCGCGAACGTGTTCGAGCCGAACGAGAACACGACGGTGTTGGTCGACGCGACCGCGTTCAGGAAGTTGTTAGGCCCGGCACCGCCGTGCGCCGTGTCGATCACGCTGGCGATGTTGGTCGCCGTGTCGGTCGTCGTCGCACCGATGTTGATCTGGTCGCCGGTCGCGCCGCTGGCCACGAACGTGTACGTCTTCGAGATCCGGTCCGCGTTGGTCGCGGTCCCGCCGAGGATGCCGAGCGTGTCGCCCACCGCAGGCTGCGCCGTGAGCGTCAGCGTCTCGCTTCGCGTCGAGTTGACCGTGGCCGAGTCGAAGGCGCCCGTCGTCGCGTCGAGCACCACGTCGCGCTCCACGAACGGCCACCGCAGGAACTGCACCACCTCGATGCCGGTCGTGTCCGAGAACGCCTCAAGGTCCGTGTCGCGGATCCAGAGGATGTTCGCCGTGCCCGACTCGATACCGGCATAGCTGCCCGAGTCGAGCCCGCCGACCTTGATTTCCACCGTGTCGTCGTCGCTCGCGAGCGTGGCGAAGTCGCCAGCCGCGCTGTAGAGCTTGCCGAACGACACCGCGCTCCCCGACACGGCAACGCCCGAGTAGGTCGCGAGCGAGAGGTTGACCACGTACTCAGCGCGCGTCTTGGCGCGGATGTTGAAACGGTCCGTGATGTCGGCGTCGGCCTCAACAACGTCCACCTCGGGGTGGGTCCGCAGCTTCGCCACGATGTTGTCGATCATCGTGTTGCGCTGGGTCGTGGTCCAACCGCCGCTCGCGTGCGACGGCGCCGGGATGGCGATGTCGGTCGCGACGGCGGGCGTGTTCTTGAACGTGTAGGTGACCGAGCCAACCTCGAGCGTGTCGCCATCGCTCACGCGCGAGCTCGTGCGGCCGGACGTGGCCGAGATTTCGACGACGTCGATGTAGTCGAGGCCCGTCACGTACTTGGCCTGCGCGCTCTGCACGATCAGGACCGACACCGCGCCGTCGCTCTCGTGAATCATGCCGATGGCGTCATCGGTGAGCGTGAGCGTCGAACTGCTCGCGTCGTCGATGCGATACCAGCCGGGCCGACCGACCGTGACAACCTCGCGGATTTCGTAGGTCGACGTGGCGTCCGGGGCCGTGCCCCAGAGCATCCCGACCGTGATCGTCGTCGCGTTGTTCGACGCGATCTGGCGGCGCTGGCCTGCGCCGGTGCCGCCCGTGATCTTGATTTCGTAGGTGGCCCACTGGTTCGTGGACCAACCGCCTCCCGAATCGACCAGCGTCGAAGTCGTTCCGCCCGTGGCCGTGCCGGATTCGTCGGCAGGCGCGTCGTCGTTGCCGCGTCCGCCAACCGCCGTGACGATGCACCAGTCGTCGCCCGTGAACGTGTAGGCGTCCCAGTCCTCGCCGGAGAGCGCCGTGAGCGTGCCGAGCTTCGCATCCCAAAGGCACGGGATCGCCGGATCTCCAACGACGTCAGCCGCGACCTTCGAGCCCGTGCTCGCGTTCGCGTTCCAGCCGATCACCGCGGCTGTCTTCTTGCGCACCGCGAGCTTGTAGTCCCAGTCCTTGAACGGGCTGACCGTCGACAGGTTGTTGTCGCCCGCCACCTCCATGTGGAAGCGCGTGCTCGTCGTGCCGTCGTGCCCCGTGACTTCGGCGAACACGCCCGCGTGCAGGATCGTGTTCGCGCCGCCCGTCGGGTACGGGCACGCCGCAGGCCCGCCGCTGCCCGGCGTCGCGTCGTCGTCGATCTCCTGCAGCGTCCCCGACCAGTCGCCGAACGGCGTCGTGCCCCAGTACCAGAGGCCCACGCCGTTGAAGATGTTGACCGGAGCCGCTGCACCCAGGCGCGGCACCTTGTTGACGTGGCCGACGAACGGGGTGCGGAACAGCGCCTGCATCTGCTCGGCCGAGAGGCCCGAGATCGAGTGCGCGGCGAGGATGATCGGGTCGGTCACTGGGTCGTCTCCCTGTTCAGCTCCCAAACGTCGCGCACGATGCAGTGCGTGTCGACGCCGTTGAAGATTTCGACGTCCCACGTCCCGCGGCGTTCCTTGATCGCCTCGGTCGTCTCGGGACTCATGTACAGGTCGACGATGCGCGCGAGCGGGTCGACGATCGTGGCCGTCATGGTGGCGACGACGGTTTCGGGGAACGAGTCGCGCACGTTGCGGCGCAGTTGCGCGCGTGCGGCGAAGCCCGTCCAGTCCGCTCCCCAGTCGGCATCGAACTGGAGCCGCTGCCGGAACGTCGAGCCCTGCACGATGCGGAAGTCGCGCGACCGGCTCAGTCGGACCAAGGGGAAGGAGGAGGGCGCGGCCATGCCGCATATCCTCGCGTGCCGGGTGGCGCTCCGCAATCGGCCAGCGTACGCTTGCCGGGGTCCAGCAAGGAGGGACAGCCGATGGTCGCGATTCGCCCCGTGTTGCCGAAGATTCTGACGCGCATCGACGCCAAGGTCGGGAGCGACGGGATCTTCTGGGACGGCAAGACCCACGCCGGGATCACGCTCCGGCAGACCCACATCGCCATGCGCGGCGGGCGCTGCGGCGCGATCACCAACATGAACCCGCGCTTCGAGGACATGCTGCTCGAGGACGTGCTCGTCACCCACAGCAAGGGCGCCTCCGGCCATCCGCTCTGGTCGATCCGCCGCCACCGGCTCGTCAACGCGACCACCAAGCGCGTGCGATGCGTCGACCACACGCGCGCCGCCAAGGTCGAGAGCGGCGAGGCCCGCCCGAACCTCTGGGAGCACGGCATCTACGACGAGTGCGAGGAGGGCTTCTTTCTCTACGAGGACATCAGCGGCGACAACCTGCCCGGCCAGTTCCACCAGATCCGCCTCGACAAGAACGACGCCGACCCGCGCATCAACCTCCAGCGCCACATCGAGATCCGGCGAGGGCACGCCGACGAGTGCGGCCAGAAGCGCGGGGGCGGGCGCCTGGGCTTCACCTACAGCTACAAGAACCTCGGCTCCAACGGGGCGCTCGTGGCGCGCGGCCTCTACTCCAAGAACGTCGAAGGCGTGGCCCCGGTCAAGCAGAACACCACCGGAACCTACTGGAGCGGCGGTGCCTTCTGCGCCGAGTTCATGGACTCGCTCGAGCTCACCGACTTCTACTTCGAGCACAAGGCCCCGGATCGCCCGATCATCCAGACCTTCGAGGAGATCCCGGCAACGCATCGCGTGCGCCGGATCTCTGGCAAGCACCAACTGATCGCGGACGGCGAACTGCCGCGCGGGGGCATCATCAAGGTTCGGCTCGCGCCCGACGTGGAGAGCATCTGGATTGCGGACAACATCCGCACGGGTGGCCCGTCCGAGATCGTCGTGCAGAAGCTCGACACGGTGGGATCACAGTGGAAGACCCAGCGCTACCCGATCGCCAAGGGCTTCAAGTTCACGGCCTGAAACGAGCACGCGCGGCGAGCGTTCAGTCTGGACGCTACGCCGCGCGCTGGGTCAGCTCAGGTGCAGGGCTAGCAGCCCTTGCCCTTGCCTTTGCCCTTCTTCTTGCCCTTCATGGGGTTCTCCGTTGAGGTTCAGGGACGTTCCAGAGCCCGAATGGCTCCGGTTTCCAACGCATCCGCGAACGCGCAGACGAGCGCTTGTAGGCGCGGGTGCGAGGCAGGACCGATACGCTGCCGGATCACGGCGGAGAGTTCAAGCGTGGCGATGCGGAGCATGCCTGCGTACGCCTCGGACATGCCGAGGTCGCGCACGAGATCCGCACTGATCGGGCCAGCGCACATCACGCGCAGCGCCGTCGAGAGGCCCTCGACCGTGCCAAGCGACTCCGGGCGGTCGCTGACGACGGCGTAGGCAGCTTCCTCGGCCACCGCTGCCGTTCGCAGCTTCCAGTCCTCGAACTCCGCCTCCGGCATCGCGTCGAGTTCCTCGACCGACTGGGGAGCGCCGACGCAGCCCGTGGTGGGCGAGACGGCGAGCGCGAACAGGAGCGCGGCGAGCGCGGCCAGAACAAGTGTGTGGAGGTGGTGCTTCATGGCCTCGAGCCTACCCGATCCGCCACGTCGTTGGCGTGCCGCGATCCGTCGGTCCGGCTGTAGTTGGAGAGAACTTGGATCTCGTCTTTCAACTCGCCAACGGCCTCGGCCAGCTTGTCGGTGGCGTCTCGGAAGCTGTCGACGGCGGCCTCGAGCGTCGCGTGGGATCGGTCGATGCGCAGCATCATCCAGCGCACGATCACGCCGAACAGCGCCCCCATGCCGCCCAGCGCCACGGCGGCCCACATAGCGATGGACTTCGCGGCCTCGATGGCCTCAACGGGAAGCGTTACGGTGCTCTCGGTCACAGGTCGCCCTTTCTGCGGCGGTCGTTGATGATGCGGTTTCGGACAGTTTCGCGAGCGGAGCGGATCTCGTCCGCGATCTCGCGCACATCTTCCCACTCGGGGCGTTCGACCTGCGACCGCGAGAACGAGCCCGAGAGCGCGCGACGGGCCATCGTCCCCGCGTCGCGCTGCAGGCGCTCGTACTCCTCGTCGGTCATGTAGTGGCGCTCGCCCTTGTAGGTGAACGAGTAGTCCGGGGACGTCGGCGTGATCTCGCGGGCGCCGTTGTCCTTGATCTCGCCGCGCTCGAACCGCGCCTGATAGTTGCGCAGCAGCAAGTCGACGTCGAGCACGTTGGAGAGGTTCTGCGTCGCCGCTGCCGGGTTGACGAGCCGCGAGAACCAGCCCGCCTGCTTTTCCATCGGGCGGCCCCACAGGTCGTACTTGGGTGGCGGGGCGATGGCCTCGACGGGCAGGGCTTGGTACGGGATCGAGCGCGCGGCCGACTCCCAGAGCCCGGCGTCGTCGTACTTCCGCACCGTGTTCGCCCGCGCCACGTCGTCGGTCGAGCGGGCCGCCGACCGGATGATGTTCGGGATCATCGGCGTGACGAAGGTGCGCGTGCTCATGCGCGCGATCTTGTCCCCGATGTCGCCCTGCGCCTGCGCGATCTTGTAGATCTCCCCGACCGTCTCGAGGTAGGTCTTGTCCGAGGCGATGGCCGGGATGGCGCGCACGAAGGCCCCGAAGGCCGCTGCCGTCCCCTCTTTGCGGAATGCGTTGGCCGAGTCCACCAGCAGCCCGAGCATCGTGCCGATCGGCTCGAGCTGCCCGTAGCTGTGGTAGGTGTCACCGATGCGAACCGACATGGGCGGGGCCGTGCGGTAGGCAAGCTCGCGGTCCCCGGAATCGCGCGGGGCCGAGCCCGTGATGCGCGGGAGGCCCGTTTCCTCGTCGTCGTCGTAGACCATCGCCAGCGCGGCGAGCACGAAGCCGATCGCGATCGCAGAGCGCGCGGCGTCCTCCACGGCCTGCCCGCGACCGCCCTCGTAGGGCTTGCCCAGAGCCGCGGCGATGGCCTTGTAGGTGGTCTTGACCGGGTGGAACGGGAGCCCGATCGCCTCCTCGAAAATGGCCGTCGGAGTGCCCACGAAGGGGAGCAGGATCGAGCCCAGCGGGAACTCGCCCGGCATGGCGGAGTTGACCGCCCCGCGCACCGCCAGCACACCGCGCGAAATGGGGCCGCGCTCGCCCTGGAACGCGAGCCGCTTGGCCGTGACCAGCGACCGCTCGTGGATCTCGTTGGTGGGGCCGTGGAGCAGGGCGTCGATGCGGGCGTCGCGGTTCGCGCCCCGGAAGCCCTCGTTGGTGGCCTGCCGCCACGCGAGCGCGTGCCCTTCCGTGACCGCCGCAAGGGTCTTGAAGAACTCGTCCGCCGCCGTGAGCAGGCGCAGGCTCGGGGCGCGCAAGATGCGGCCGAACTCGCCCGGCAGCACCGCGTCGCCCATCGCGTCGATCTTGGTCCCCCAGCCACCGGGGATCACGTACCCGTTGCGCTGCATCTCGAACTCGAAGATAGGCAGCTCGGTTTTCCACGACAGGGCGAAGTTGCGCCCGGCCTGCATCGCCGCGCCGAGCCAGCTCGCGTAGAACGCCTGCTGCTCCCCGAAGGTCGGGGCGTCCGGGGACTGCCCGGCGAGGTTCATCAGCGCCGCGGCGTTGCGCTGCAGGTGCTGGTTGACGAGCGTGTTGAGCGCGTTGCCCGTCACGTTGTAGGCGTGGGTCATCGGCGCCGAGAGCATGTTCGCGTAGCGCAGCTCGATCAGCCAATCCCACGGACCTGCCTTCTCCGACGCCACGATGCGCGCGATCCGCCCGAACGTGGCCGGGTCGTTGAAGTAGCTCGAGGCGATCCACTGGGGGTTGAAGCCTGCCTCGCGCAGCGCGTCCTGCGCCTTGCGCACGCGCTCGGCCTCGAGGCGGTAGAGCCGCTTGATCTCGTCCTTGGCCTGCTGCTTGACGATGGCCGTGGCCGCGATGCTGCTGATCTTCGCGCGCTCGGCCTGGATGCGTCGGCGCAGGTCCGGCGAGAGCGTGAGCACGAGATCGGCGAGGTGCTGCTTGCCGGTGCGGTTCGACCGGAAGGCGTCGCGGATGACCCCGAGCGCCCGGCCCGCCCCGGAACGCGCCTCGAAGTAGGTGTAGAGCAGCTCGGCGGCCTCGTTGGCCTCCGCCGCGGTCTGGAAGTCGGCCGCGTCCGTGCTGTTCCCGGCGAGGAAGTCCGAGACGAGCTGCGTCGCCATCAGCTTCAGCTCGATCTGCTCGTCGGGGGTGGGAAGCTCGCCGCGGTCGACCTTCTCCATGAGGCGCTTGCGCTCGCCCGCGAAGTCGGCCGCCAGCCGGGCCTCGGCCTTGGCCTGCTGCTCGGCGCGCGTCACCGGCTCGAACCCCTCGGACCAGACCTCGCGCACGCCGCGCTGCACCGCCCGGTACGCGGGGATGTCGCTTTCGTTCGCCAGCCTGCTCGGGCTCGAGCCGACGCCCGTGCGCTCGCCTTCCTTCTCGGCCTTGCGCGCGGCCCGGCCCATGTTCTCCATGTCCTCGGGGCGGAGCGCGAACTGCGGCAGGCCGTCATCGAGCGCGGCCCGGCGAAGCTCCGGCGTGATAGGCATCACCCAGAAGTCCATCGGCTTGCCGTTGACCGTGACCTTCTTGAACTCGGGCACCGCGCCGTACCGCTTGCCGACGTCCTTCGCGGCGCTCGGCATGATTTTGTCGTAGGCGCCCTCCATGCCCTTGGTGCCGATGCGGATCTCGTCGCCCTCGAACGCGCCGTCGGTCTTGCCCGAGGCCACGGCGGCGCGGATGTCGTTCGCCATCGCCGTTCCGAGCGCGTCCTCGATGGTGTTGTCGTCCGTGTTGATCTTCCCGTTGAGCGGGAAATGGCCGACACTTCCACGGCCGTAGTCCGTGGTGAGGCTTACGACGGGAGTTGTGAGGTGCTCGACATGGCGTTCAGCTGCTCGCTTGCCTTTGAACCACCGCAGTCGCTTTCCAGCAGCATCCTCGACAAACCAGCTTCCATCGCTGTCGCCACGAATCAACCTCAGCGGGAGACGCGACTGGTCCGGCTTTTCGTGCAGAGGAGCGCCGTCGTCCAAGTCCCGGTGCATGATCTCCCACTCGACGCGCTTGGCAACCTGACGCATTGCATCGCTGTACCGCTTGACGTGCTCGACGCCTGCGGGCCACGCGATCGCCTCGATGTCAGGATTCTTCGCGAACCGCGTCGTTGCGAGCTTGAGCGCGAGAGCGCTGTATTGCTGCGTTTTGCGCCACGGCTGGTCGACGAGCTTCGGATTCGTCTCGATCATCCCCGGATCGAGACGGTCGATCTCGGCGCTTGCACGAGCGCGTGCGTCGCTGCGCTCGATAGTTCCGGCCAGAACCGCGTTCGACCGCAGTTCTGCCTCCTCAATCAGTCCTGCTGCGATTTCTCTCGGGTCCGCCGAAACATTGCCGTGCAGGTACTCGACCGGGCGCCCGTCCATCATTTCGCGCGCAAGTTCCGGCGTCGTAAAGCCATCCGTGCGGTTGCGATCGGCCATGAAGTCGATCGCGCGAGCAAGCTCCATCGCGAGCCCGTTATTTCGGAACACTTCGAGGAACGTCGCCTCGTTGCCAGAGTTAGCACCAACACGAAGCACCCTGCGCGCCGTATCGGACACGGCTTCGAGGTTCTCGTATTGCTCACGCGCTCGAACCTGCTCGTTCATCGCAACGCGGAGCGCCTCATGCGCAGCCCTGATCTCGTCCGCGTTCGGAGGTTCGACGTACGCCGCGTCAACCGGAACGAGCTTTTCGGCCTCTGCCTCGGTGATGTCGAGGCGGCTCATCGTGTCCTTCACGATCTCGTGCCGCTTCTCGCGCGACTGCTGGTGATAGTCGCTCTGAACCTCCTCGATCACACCAGCCACGACGCGCGTGCCGTCGACGCCCATCGGGAACACGTCGGCTCGGTAGTGTACAAGCCGGTTCGCATTTGCTGTTCCGGGGAAGTGCTTGGTCACGCGGAACGATCGCGAAGGCTTTGGCGTCACAGCTCCGCCCGTCGCGTCGGTCGGATTCAGACCAGCCGCAGATTCGACGTTGACCAGAACCTCGGCATAGCTGTCGGTCCCGCTTTGGTCGCCGTGCGTCGTGTAGTTCGCGTACTCGACGCCCTTTGCGGCAGGCTCACCGTCACGCAAGAGCGACACGGATGCCATGCCGACGTTCCGCGCTTTGTAGTTGTCGACGAACTTCCTGAACCGCTCGCGCTCGGCAATCTCATAGCTCGTGTCGATTTGGCTGCCATAGGCAACTTCGCGCTCGGCTTCGGTTCGATCCTGCGTGAGCCACGGGAACCGTTCGACGCGCCTGCGGATGAGGTAGAAGTCCTGCACGCCTGGCACAACCGCGTGCCATGCCTCGACGCGATCAGACTGGAACGTCTGGCCGTTTTCGTTCAAGAACGCGAGCTTTTCAGGATCAAGCTCGATGGACATCGGAGTCACGCGGAATTCCTTGAGGATCTGTTCCGCATCGTCAACGGTCGAGTTTTCTCCGAACAGGTTTTCGCGCAGCATCGCTTGCGTTGAAGTCGCGAACTTCAAGTCGTTCCACATCGCAAGCTTGGCGTCGTCCCACGTGGACGGGTCGCCTTCAAACGTCATCGTCTCTCCGTTGTCGACGAACGTGAAGTCTCCGTCGTCGCGCTCGATCGGAGCGAACGTGTCGTGGTAGGCAGAACGCGCGGCGCGCGTCAGGCTCTCGTTTCTCAGCTTCGCGTCCTTGGTGAGCACCGTCTCGGTGATCTTGGGGCGCACGCGCTCGATCCAGTCGGCGATCTCGGCCTTCGTGTAGCTTGGGCGCTTCGTGGCCTCGACGTACTCCGCGAGCCTGTACCACTTCAATTCGTCCGCGCCGACGCCCTTGGTCTTGAGCATCGCGAGCAACTGCTCGCCCGTGAACTTGTCCTGCCGGATCTCGTCGCGCAGCACGCGCTCGAGCTTCGAGTAGAGCCCTAGCTGGTTGCGGTCGGCGAGGGCGAACTGGGCTTGCCCGCCAGCGGCGGCATCGCCATCACCTTGTCGAACGCCTCCTCCATCGGCCCCGACTTGCGCGTCGAACTCTTGAGGGGCACTTCGTACGGCACGTCCTCCACCGAAGAGGCTTCCTTGTCCTTGGGCTGCGTCATAGAGGGCCTCCGCGAGCGTCGCCATGCGGCGCGCGAACTCTTTTTGCGTGTCCGACAGCAGGCGCTCGGCCAGGGCGAGCGCTCGCTCGTCGTGCTTCCACGCCTGATCTTCGATGGTCGTCTGCTTCGCGATCTCGGCGAGCGGAAGTCCAGCGGCGCGGGACTCCGTGAGCGCTTCGATCGCGTGCTCGAGGATAGCACCGAATCGCGGCCAAACGGTCTTGGCCCGCACCAAGTACGGCAGGGCCTTCATCACCGACTGGCGCACGCCAGGCGCCATCGACGACAGGACGCGCACGTCGGACACCACCGCGCCCAGCAGGGTCGCCGCGATCGTTTCCTTGGTCGCATCCGTGAGCGTGTCATCTTGCCCACGGGCCATCTTCGCGACATCCGCGTCCGACATGGCTCCGGCCGTGACAAGCGCCTGCAGGATGTCCGTCCGCGTGCCCTTGTTCGCCAGCGCCTCGGCCAGCGTGCCGTCCCCGATGGCCTCAGCAATCGCTCTGGCGGCCTGCTCGTCGATCTTCGATCCACGGCTCACCGCGTCAGCCGAGAAGGTGCGCGGGGCCGTGAAGGACTCGTTCAGGATGCGGGACATTTCGCCCGCGGCGCCCGCGTCCTTGTCGGCCATGCGCCGGACCAGCACGGGCTGCTTCATCCCGGCCACCGCCGCCCGGTCGATCCCGAACGCCTCGGCCGAGTCCTCGAGCGCGGCCCGCAGGCGGGCGGCCTGCTCGCCGCCCCTCATGTAGACTAGTTCCATGACCATCGTGCGCGCGTTCCCGCCGAGCAC
>JACCDY010259021.1_pt1 | contig 18075 bp, 18 predicted proteins | sample 7446391 | NCBI WGS metagenome assembly JACCDY01 (sample SAMN15323451, study PRJNA562643) | freshwater metagenome | isolation source: river surface water | place: USA:Blue River Watershed | collected 2017-08-18
CTTGTGCCCCACGCGCGAATTGGCCGACCAAGTGACGCAAGAAATTCGCCGCTTGGCCCGTGCCGTGGGCAACATCAAAGTGGTCACCTTGTGTGGTGGTGTGGCCTTGCGTGGGCAGACCGTCAGCTTGGAGCACGGGGCGCATGTGGTGGTGGGCACGCCTGGCCGCATCATGGACCACTTAGAGCGCGGCTCACTCAGCCTGCAAGGCTTGAAGATGTTAGTGCTCGACGAGGCCGACCGTATGTTAGACATGGGCTTCTTCGATGACATCGCCAAAGTGGCACGTCAGTGCCCCAAAGACCGACAAACCTTGTTGTTCTCGGCCACGTATCCCGAAGGCATTGCCAAGCTTGCCGCGCAGTTCATGCGTGAGCCGCAAACCGTGAAGGTGCAAGCGCAACACGACGCGCAAAAAATCAAGCAGATTTTTTACGAGGTAAGCAACAGCGAACGTTTGCATGCGGTGTCGCAATTGCTCAACCACTTCCGCCCGGAATCTACCCTCGCGTTTTGCAAAACCAAACAACAATGCCGCGATTTGGTGGCCGTGCTGCAAGCCCAAGGCTTTAGCGCGTTGGCTTTGTTTGGTGAGCTGGAACAGCGCGAGCGCGACCAAGTGCTGGTGCAGTTTGCCAACCGCAGTTGCTCCGTGTTGGTGGCCACCGATGTGGCGGCACGTGGCCTAGATGTGGCCAACCTCGAAGCGGTCATCAACGTGGATGTGACGCCCGACCCCGAGGTGCACATTCACCGCATTGGCCGCACAGGGCGTGGCGACGCCGAAGGCTTGGCCTTGTCACTCGCCAGCATGGACGAGATGGGCAACGTGGGCAAGATTGAGCAGTTGCAAAACCGTGAGTCCACGTGGGCACCACTGAGCAGCCTCACACCTGCCGCCGGTGGCATCTTGCAGCCGCCGATGGCAACGCTGCAAATTGTGGGCGGTCGCAAAGAAAAAATTCGTGCTGGCGATGTGCTGGGGGCGCTCACGGGCGAGGCGGGGTTTACCAAAGAGCAAGTGGGCAAGATCAACGTGAACGAGTTCTCCACCTACGTGGCGGTGGAGCGCAGCATTGCACGTGAGGCCGTGAAGCGTTTGAGCGCAGGGCGCGTCAAAGGCAAGACGGTGAAGGTGCGTTTGCTGGAAGACGCTGCGGGCCGTTGATGACACACGCTGCACAAGTGACTCACGCGTGGTGCAGGGCTTCATCAGGGCCTGCGCCCTGCATCAATACGGACAAGGCAAGCCCAGCTCGGCCATGATGAACATCTCTAAGGTTTCCATCTCGATGGCTTCTTGTTCAGAGGTTTCGTGGTCGTAGCCCTGCGCATGCAAGGCGCCATGAATCAGCAAATGCGCGTAGTGTTCTTGTAGCGATTTGCCTTGCTCTTTGGCTTCGCGGGCCACCACTGGGGCACACAGCACGAGGTCGGCCATCACCATGGGCGTTTGTGCATAGTCAAACGTCAGCACATTGGTGGCGTAGTCTTTTTTGCGGTAGCTGCGGTTGAGGGCTTGGCCTTCTTCGGTATCCACGATGCGCACGGTCATCTCGGCATCGTGCGCCAAGGCACTGCGAAGGCAGCGGTTCACAAAGGCGCGTGGCAGCGCAGCACGGTGGCGTGCGGCATCTGTGATATCGCCAAATTGCAAGGTCAGGTCTAGTGTGGGCAGAGCCATGTGTTTACGATTGTTTGCGTGAAGGGGCGCCAGTGGTGGTCGAGCGTTGGGCGTCATACGCATCGACGATGCGTGCCACCAATGGATGGCGCACCACATCGGCACTGGTGAAGCGGGTGACCGAAATGCCTTTGACGCGTTTCAATACACGCTCGGCGTCGATCAAGCCGCTGAGCTGACCTTTGGGCAAGTCAATCTGGCTCACATCACCCGTGACCACGGCTTTGGCACCAAAGCCAATGCGGGTGAGGAACATCTTCATTTGCTCGGGCGTGGTGTTTTGTGCTTCGTCCAAGATGACGAAGGCGTTGTTGAGGGTGCGCCCGCGCATGAAGGCGAGGGGCGCAATTTCAATCGCATTGCGTTCAAACGCTTTTTGCACACGGTCAAAACCCATCAGGTCGTACAGCGCGTCGTACAAGGGGCGCAAATACGGGTCTACTTTTTGGCCCAAGTCGCCGGGCAAAAAGCCGAGCTTTTCGCCAGCCTCTACCGCAGGGCGGGTCAACACAATGCGTTGCACGGCGCTGCGCTCCAGCGCATCCACGGCGCAGGCCACGGCCAAATAGGTTTTACCAGTGCCCGCAGGGCCAATGCCAAAGCTGATGTCGTGCGCGGCAATGTTGTCTAGGTACGCCGCTTGCGTGGGCGTGCGTGGGCGCAAGTCGGTGCGGCGGGTTTGCAGCGTGGGGATGTCATCTTCTTCCATGCCACTGTCGCCAGCCAACATGAGCTGCACTTGCTCTGGGGGGATGGCTTTGGCTGCCCGCTCATACAAGGCTTGCAGCACTTCCATGGCGCGGGTGGCTTTGGCCTTGTGGCCGTCCACTTTGAACTGCTCATGGCGGTGGGCGATTTTCACGTCCAAGGCCAGCTCGATGGTGCGCAAATGTTCGTCAGTGGGGCCGCACAGATGCGACAAACGGGTGTTGTTATGCGGGGTGAAGGTGTGGCGAAGAATCAAGTCGATAATCTCTCAAAAGGTACCCCAATGATAGGCAAGTTAACAGGCATCCTCAGCGAGAAGAATCCCCCTCAGGTTTTGGTGGATTGCAACGGCGTGGGCTACGAAGTGGATGTGCCCATGAGCACGTTCTACAACCTGCCCGCCACTGGCGACAAAGTGTCGTTGCTCACGCACTTTGTGGTGCGCGAAGATGCACAAATTTTGTTTGGTTTTGGCACCGCCGCAGAGCGTGCCACGTTTCGCCAGCTCATCAAAATTTCAGGCGTTGGCCCACGCATGGCTCTGGGTATTTTGAGTGGTTTGAGCGCTGATGAGTTGGCGCGTGCTGTGTCTGACCAAGACGCAGCGCGTCTCACCAAAGTGCCGGGGATTGGCAAGAAAACGGCCGAGCGTTTGCTGCTTGAGCTCAAAGGCAAGCTGGGTGCAGACCTTGGCCCCAATCTGTTGGCCTTGCCTGACCACCAAAGCGATATCTTGCAAGCGCTGCTGGCGCTGGGCTACAACGACAAAGAAGCTGCAGCCGCACTCAAAGCACTGCCCGCTGATGTGGGGGTGAGTGATGGCATCAAGCTCGCGCTGAAGTCTTTGGCTAAATAAACCATGAGCATTCAAACCGACGATTTCGCGCCTTCTCCTATGCCATCACGCGTGGTGTCCGCTGCGCCTGTGTCTCCCAACGAGGAGGCGATTGAACGCGCCTTGCGCCCCAAGCTGCTGCAAGAGTACGTGGGCCAGATGAAGGTGCGCGAGCAGCTTGAAATTTTCATTGGTGCCGCCAAGAAGCGCAACGAGGCGCTTGACCACGTGCTGTTGTTTGGCCCGCCTGGTTTGGGAAAAACCACGCTCAGTCACATCATTGCGCAAGAGTTGGGTGTGAACCTGCGCTCCACCAGCGGCCCCGTGTTAGAAAAGCCCAAAGACTTGGCCGCGCTGTTGACGGGCCTTGAGAAAAACGATGTGTTGTTCATCGACGAGATTCACCGCTTGTCGCCCGTGGTGGAAGAAATTTTGTACCCTGCCTTAGAGGACTACCAAATCGACATCATGATTGGTGAAGGCCCTGCGGCTCGTAGCATCAAGCTTGATCTGCAGCCCTTCACTTTGGTGGGGGCCACCACCCGTGCTGGCATGTTGACCAACCCTTTGCGTGACCGCTTTGGCATTGTGTCGCGCTTGGAGTTTTATACGCCTGAAGAATTGCAACGCATCGTGGTGCGCAGCGCAGGCCTGCTCGACACGCCGATGGATGTGGAGGGCGGCTTCGAGATTGCGCGACGTTCGCGCGGCACGCCCCGCATTGCCAACCGCTTGCTGCGCCGTGTGCGTGACTATGCCGATGTGAAAGGCACAGGCCGTATCACCGAAGACATCGCCAAAAAAGCCTTAGCCATGTTGGACGTTGATCCGCAAGGCTTTGATTTGATGGACCGCAAATTGTTGGAGGCGGTGATTCACCGCTTTGACGGCGGCCCCGTAGGCTTAGACAACATCGCCGCCAGCATTGGCGAAGAGCGCGACACGATTGAAGACGTGATTGAGCCGTATTTGATTCAGCAAGGCTTCTTGCAACGTACGCCGCGTGGTCGCATGGCCACCTTGGCGGCGTATCGTCACTTAGGGGTAACGCCCCCTAAGGCGGCATCTGATTTATTTGATGGGACTTGACTCGCGCAGTTTTTGAAACTGTGCCGCGAGTGCTTATGCGGCGCTTTCATCACGCACAGTAAGTCCGCCGTCTTCAAAGTGCGACACATCCCCCCACCCCACCAAACTCAAGCCCTGAGGTGTCCACAGCAAACGGTTGATGGCGGCATTGCCTAAGTGCCACGTGCGTGGCGCTTCAACAGACTGGTTCGTGGCCAAGCGATACAGCGCATCCATCACACCGCCGTGGGCTACCAACACAATTTGTTCACCGATGTGTTGGCTGGCCAGTTCGTCCACGCAGTTGCGAATGCGTTCGCGTAGTGCGGTGAGTGACTCACCCCCTTGGGGTGCCCAATGTGGGTCACGCCCGCGCCATCGCTGGCATTCATCAGGGTATTCAGTTTCAATTTCGTGCCACGTTTTGCCTTGCAGATGGCCAAAGTGACGTTCACGCAATTGCAGGTGTGGGATGACTTCTGCAGGTGTGGGTGTACTGGCTGCCAATCTTGCAGGCGCAAAGGCGATGGCTCGTGCAGTTTCGAATGCACGTCGCAAGTCGCTGCTGTAGATGGCGTGAATGGGTTCTTCGGCTAAGGCATGGCCTACACGCTCGGCTTGCCAGCGGCCAGTTTCGTTCAGGTCAATGTTGAGGTGGCCTTGGATGCGCGTGTCCACATTCCATAGGGTTTCCCCGTGTCGGATGGCGAGAATTCTTGTGGCTTGCATAGGGACTTAGTTTAAAGATTCAAAAATCATGCAAAATAGCACGATCGTTCTTTTCTTGGTTTCTTCAAGTCTCACATGACCGCCATCCGTAAAACTGCCGCCTCCGAGAGCCGTGCCCACCAAAAAGGCCAACAAACCAAAGCCGCCATTGTGGACGCTGCGTTGGGCTTGGCCACGCAAATTGGTTTGGAAGGTTTGAGCATTGGGGCTTTGGCTGAGGTGGCGCGCATGAGCAAGTCAGGCGTGTTTGCGCACTTTGGCTCACGCGAAGAATTACAAATTTCGGTGGTGCGCGAATATCACATCCGTTTTGAAAACGAAGTGTTCTTGCCCATTTTGCAGGTGGAACGCGGTCTTCCACGCCTGCGCCAGTTGTTTGCCAACTGGACCAAGCGCACCTCGGCAGAGATTGATTCTGGTTGTCTCTACATCAGCGGTGCCGCCGAGTTTGATGACCGACCTGGCCCCGTGCGTGATGCCTTGGCGAGTTCGGTCAAAACGTGGTTAGCGGCGGTGTATCGCACCGTGGTGCAAGCGCGTGACGAAGGCCATTTGGCGGCAGACATCGACGCCGAGCAAATGGTGTTTGAACTCCACGGCCTGATTTTGGCGCTGCAGTACGAAGCCCGATTTTTGCGTTCATCCAAATCGTTGGCACGCACCCTCAAGGGATTTGAAAACATCTTGCAGCGCTATGGCGCGAGCGCTGCAGCACCGGTTACCAAAACAAGCGCTAAGCGCACCACTTCACCTAAAAAGTAAGGAGACTCCTATGCCAAGTTACACCCCACCTCTGCGCGATATGCAATTTGTGCTGCACGAAGTGCTGCACGTCACCGACGATCTCAAACAAATGCCTCAGCATGCCGACATCGATGCCGACACCATTGCGGCTGTGTTGGAAGAGGGCGGCAAGTTTGCGTCTGAAGTGATTTTCCCGCTCAACCAAGTGGGTGACGAGCAAGGCTGCACGCTCAACCGCGACACGCACGAAGTTAAAACGCCTGATGGGTTCAAAGCTGCATACGACCAATATGTGCAAGGCGGTTGGCCTGCGTTGAGTGCCGACCCCGAGTACGGCGGTCAAGGTTTGCCAGTGGTGGTGAATCAGTGTTTTTATGAAATGCTCAACAGTGCCAATCAGGCGTGGACCATGTACCCAGGTCTGACGCACGGTGCCTATGAGGCACTCCATGCGCACGGCACAGACGCACAAAAAGCTTTGTATTTGCCCAAGCTCACCAGCGGCGAGTGGACGGGCACCATGTGTTTGACCGAACCTCATTGCGGTACAGACCTTGGCCTCTTACGTACCAAAGCCGAGCCACAAGCCGATGGCACGTACCGCATCACGGGTAACAAAATCTTCATCAGTGCTGGTGAACACGACATGGTGAGCAACATCGTGCACTTGGTGTTGGCACGTTTGCCCGATGCGCCTGCGGGCAGCAAAGGTATCAGCTTGTTTGTGGTGCCTAAATTTCACGTCAATGCCGATGGCAGCCTAGGCGAGCGTAACGGTATTTACTGCGGTGGCTTGGAGCATAAGATGGGCATTCACGGTAACGCCACCGCACAAATGGTGCTCGACGGCGCAGTGGGCACGATGGTGGGTCAGCCCAACAAGGGCTTGGCGGCGATGTTTGTGATGATGAATGCCGCGCGCGTGGGCGTGGGCATGCAGTCCTTGGGCTTGACCGAAGTGGCGTATCAAAACGCGGTGGCTTATGCCAAGGATCGCATTCAATCGCGCAGCCTGACCGGCCCCAAAGACCCCAGCAAACCTGCTGACAGCATTTTGGTGCACCCCGATGTGCGCAAGATGTTGCTCACAGCACGTGCTTACGCCGAAGGCGGTCGTGCGCTGGCACTGCACTGTGCCATGCTGATTGACCGTGAATTGAACCATCCCGACGAGACAGTGCGTGCTGAGTCCGCAGAGCAAGTGGCCTTGCTCACGCCCATCGTCAAAGCCTTCATCACCGACAACGCATGGACGGCTACTTCGTCCTGCATGCAGGTATTTGGGGGGCATGGTTTCATTCGCGAATGGGGCATGGAGCAATATGTGCGTGATGCGCGCATCAACATGATTTACGAAGGCACCAACACCATCCAGAGCTTGGACTTGTTGGGCCGCAAGGTGTTGGGTAACCAAGGTGCATCGCTCAAGAAGTTTGGTAAACACATTGCCGAACTGGTAGCCGAGTCACAAGGCGACGAAGACATGGCCGAATTTATCAACCCGCTGGCCAAGCTTGGTCAGCAAATGACGCAGTTCACGGGTGAGATTGGTTACAAAGCCATGGAAAACGCCGATGAAGTGGGTGCAGCTGCCGTGGACTATCTGCGCGTGGCGGGCCACTTGGTGTTTGGCTACTTCTGGGCGCGCATGGCCAAAGTGGCGTTGCAAAAAATTGCCGAAGGCAACCGCGACCCGTTCTACCAAGCCAAGCTGCAAACAGCCCGTTTTTACTTTGCTAAGCTCTTCCCTGAAACGGCATCGCTCATGCTCACCGCGCGCGCAGGCTCAGCTGTGCTCATGGAGACAGATGCCGTGTTTGCCTGAGTTGTTCGATGAACCAATTGGAGTAAATTCAAATCATGACAAAAACATCTTTTTTCAAATCTTGTGTGGCTTTGGCCCTGTTCGCTGCTGGCAGCAGCTTTGCGCAAATGACCCCCGTGGGCACATGGCACTCGATCGATGACAAAACAGGCGAAGCCAAAGCTGAGATACAAATCGTTGACAAAGACGGCGTGTTAACTGGTCGTGTGGTCAAGACACTGCGCAACGACCCCAATGCCAAAAAGATGTGTGACGACTGCAAAGACGACCGTAAAGGGCAGGCCATTGCTGGCATGGAAATCATCCGTGGCGTGAAGGCTGATACGTCTGGTGAAAACCTATGGGCCAGTGGCGGCAAAATTTTGGACCCAGAGAACGGCAAGGAATACACCGTCAAAATGGTTCCTTTAGAAGGTGGCAAAAAGCTGCAAGTGCGCGGATTCATTGGCCCGTTTTACCGCACACAAGTTTGGTTGCGTACCCAATAAATAGGAAACCTATGACAGAAATCTTGAGCCACATCGATGCTGGTGTGATGACCCTGACGTTCAACCGCGTTGACAAGAAGAACTCAATCACGGCAGCGATGTACACCGCACTGGCCGATGCTGTCGAGCAGGCCGCGCACAATTCAGAGGTGCGCGTGTTGGTGTTTCAAGGTCACGAAACTGTGTTTTGTGCAGGCAACGACATTGCCGACTTTTTAAACAACCCACCATCCACCCCAGATGCGCCCGTGTTTCGTTTGCTCAAAAACATTGCCGCATTTCCCAAGCCCATGTTGGCAGCGGTAGCGGGCCCGGCCGTTGGCATTGGCACAACGCTGCTGTTCCACTGTGATTTGGTTTATGCCGGTGATAACGCCGCGTTTGCCATGCCTTTTGTGAACTTGGGCATCTGTCCCGAAGCCGCGTCTAGCTTGTTGGCACCACAAATGATGGGTTATCACCGTGCTGCTGAAGCGTTGTTGTTGGGTGAGCCCTTCATGGCAGAGGCGGCACTTGAGGTGGGGCTGGTCAACCGCGTGTTGCCGCCCACTGAGGTGAACAGTTATGTGCAAGTGCAAGCGCGCAAGTTGGCTGCCAAGCCTTTGTCGTCGCTGCTGGAAACCAAGCGTTTGATGAAAGCAGGTCAAGCCGCATTGGTGCAAAAGCAAATGAACGATGAGGCCGCTTCATTTGGCCGCATGCTCACAGAGCCTGCCGCCAAGGAGGCGTTCGGTGCGTTCATGGAAAAGCGCAAACCTGATTTTTCTAAGCTCTGATTGATCTTTCGCATGACAGAGCAGCACAGTGGTTCCGTGGTCTTTGAGGCTGAGTATCTCGAAGGTTTCCGTCAAATTTACGAAGAAAAAATTGTCTTCAATCAAACGTTGGGTTTGAAGCTGGTCAGCGTCACGCCTGAAGAGGTGGTGGCGCGCATTGACATGCGCCCCGAATTGGTGGGGCACTACGCCTACAACCGAATTCATGGCGGTGTGATCAGTGCCGTGCTTGATGCCATTGGCAGTGCGGCGGTGATGTCGTGTTTGGCTGCCAAGCACATGAAAGAGCCACCTGCAGAGCGGCTAGAACGCTTTGCCAAGCTCGGCACGATAGATTTGCGGGTGGACTATTTGCGCCCAGGCATTGGTGAACATTTCACCATCCACGCCCATGCACTGCGCGTGGGCACGCGCGTAGGCACATCGCGCATGGAGTTTCGCGGGCCAGACGGCACGTTGATGTCCACGGGCACTGGGGCCTACATCGTTTCCTAAGCTCAGTCTTTGGGGATGATTCGTGGCTTGCCATCTTTGTCAATGGCCACATAGGTGAGGGTGGCTTCGGTCACTTTCATGTACTCGCCTTGCGAGCTAAAACGTTCGGCAAAGACCTCCACTTTGACCGTGATCGACGTGTTGCCGATGCGTTGCACGCGTGAGAAAAAGCTCAAGATGTCCCCCACTTTGACAGGGTGCTTGAAGATGAACTCATTCACTGCCACGGTCGCCATGCGCCCTTTGACGTAGCGTGCGGGCAGCACTGCGCCTGCCAAGTCGACCTGGGCCATGACCCAGCCGCCGAAAATATCGCCGTTTTGGTTGCAATCCGCGGGCATGGGGATGACCTTCAATACCAACTCTTGGTCGGTGGGCAAGGGCACGGCATGTGGGTTGGTGGTGTTAGACATAGGCACAATCGAAGAATTACTTTTCGGCATTGTGCAACATGCGTCATCACGCCCATTCTTCAGCCCCTGCAGGTCAACACGTTAAACAGCGCCCCGACAGTGAAACCTTGAAACGCCTCTTCCCCTATTTGTGGCAATACAAATGGCGGGTGCTGGCTGCTTTGAGTTTCATGGTGGGTGCCAAACTCGCCAACGTGGGCGTGCCTTTGCTGCTCAAAGAGCTGATCGACGCCATGTCGTTCAAGCCGAATGACTCGATGGCTGTCATCGTGGTACCCGTGTCCTTGCTGCTGGTGTACGGTGTGCTGCGTTTGTCGGTGTCGGCGTTCACCGAGCTGCGCGAGTTGGTGTTTGCCAAAGCCACGCAAGGTGCGGCGCGTCAAATTGCGCTGGAAACTTTTCAGCATTTGCATGGCCTGAGTTTGCGTTTTCACCTAGAACGCCAAACGGGTGGCATGACGCGCGACATCGAGCGTGGGGTGCGCGGCATTGAGTCGCTCATTTCGTATTCGCTCTACAGCGTGGTGCCCACGCTGATTGAAGTGGCGTTGGTGCTGAGTATCTTGGCGGTGAAGTTTGATGTGTGGTTCGCAGGCATCACACTGGTGGCGCTGGCGCTGTACATCGTGTTCACCATTGGTGTGACCGAATGGCGCACACAGTACCGCCGTCAAGCCAATGAGTTTGATTCAGCAGCTCACACCAAAGCGGTGGATTCGCTGCTCAACTACGAAACAGTGAAGTACTTCAACAACGAAGCTTTTGAGGCGGCACGCTATGACAAAAGCTTAGAAGCGCTACGCCGCGCACGCCTGAAAGCGCAAACCTCCTTGTCGTTGCTCAACACGGGACAGCAGCTCATCATTGCTGTGGCGTTGGTGGGCATGTTGTGGCGTGCGACACAAGGCGTGGTGGACGGTCGCATGACCTTGGGTGACTTGGTGATGATCAACGCTTTCATGATTCAGCTCTACATCCCCTTGAACTTTTTGGGTGTGCTGTACCGTGAAATCAAACAAAGCCTGACCGACTTAGACCGCATGTTCACGCTGCTAGAAAAAGAGCGCGAAGTGGCCGATGCGCCGAATGCACCCACGCTGGTGTTGCGTGGGCCACCCACGGTGAGATTTGAATCTGTGGTGTTTGCTTATGAGCTTGCGCGGCCCATCCTGCATGGCATCAGTTTTGAAATTCCCGCAGGTAAAACGGTGGCGGTGGTGGGGCCTTCTGGCTCGGGGAAATCTACCTTGGCGCGTTTGTTGTTCCGTTTTTACGACGTGAGCGGCGGAGCGATCACCATCAATGGGCAAGACATTCGACACGTCACGCAAAGCAGCGTGCGCCGTGCCATGGGCATCGTGCCGCAAGACACGGTGCTGTTCAACGACACCGTGCGTTACAACATTGCTTATGGTCGCACCGACGCGAGTGAACTAGAGGTGGAGCAGGCCGCGAAGGCCGCGCATATCCATGACTTCATCGCTGCCACACCCAAGGGTTACGACACCATGGTGGGGGAGCGTGGGTTGAAGTTGTCGGGTGGCGAAAAGCAGCGCGTGGCAATTGCCCGTACCTTGCTGAAGAACCCGCCGATTGTGATTTTTGATGAAGCCACTTCGGCACTCGACAGTGCCAATGAGCGTGCGATTCAAGCCGAGCTGCAAAGTGCAGCGCAGAACAAAACGACGTTGGTGATTGCACATCGTTTATCCACGGTGGTGGATGCGCATGAGATTTTGGTGCTCGATGCGGGGCGCATTGTGGAGCGGGGTGCGCATGCAGAGCTGTTGGCTTTGAATGGGCGGTATGCGCAGATGTGGGCGTTGCAGCAGTCTTCGGAACTCTGATTTTCGTTTGTTCGTTGCTTGTTTGCTTTGACGTTGCGGCGAAGCTTGGGTGGCGCACCCCAAACGGCTTACATCGCTACGCGACGAATGGCGCCTTATTGGGGTACGCCACCCAAGCTTCTTTTTGTTAACGGTCTATGACGCTCGCCATGTGAATTAGTGTTGGCGAACATAGCTGCAAACAAAGAAACAATGCGGAGATTTGTGAATAGGTGTGTGGTCAAGTTGCGGCACTGAGTTTGCAAGCGCAAGACGCCTGAGGTTTTCCGAATCGCCAAATGCGGGTTGGGGTAGGCAGATGCGGCGCCATTCGTCGCGAAGCGATGTAAGCCGCGTCTGCCTACCCCAACTCGCATCCCCGAGAAACGAAGAAGCAAACAAACAGGGCCTCTCGTACAAAACGAGAAGCCCCTACTTATGAAAGCCGGTACTTTGGTCTCTGCTCACATCGCCAAGCGATATGAGCTTCGCCCGAAGACTGACAAATGCGCTTCGCTTGGGTCTTACAGACCCGCAGCCGCTTTCAAAGCGGCTGCTTTGTCAGTCTTCTCCCAAGTGAATTCAGGTTCTTCACGACCAAAGTGACCATAAGCAGCGGTCTTGCTGTAGATGGGGCGCAGCAAGTCGAGCATTTGAATGATGCCTTTGGGGCGCAGGTCAAAGTGCTCGGCCACCAAGGCTGACAACTTGTCGTCAGAGATCACACCAGTACCTGCTGTGTTCACCGTGATGTTCATGGGGCGTGCCACGCCAATGGCGTAAGCCACTTGCACTTGGCATTGCTTGGCCAAGCCAGCCGCCACAATGTTTTTTGCCACGTAACGTGCAGCGTAAGCGGCAGAGCGGTCCACCTTCGATGGGTCTTTGCCTGAGAATGCGCCACCGCCGTGAGGGCATGCACCGCCGTAGGTGTCCACAATGATCTTGCGGCCCGTCAAGCCGCAATCGCCTTGCGGGCCGCCAATCACAAAGCGGCCTGTGGGGTTGATGAGGTACTTGGTGTCTTGCAACCACTCTTTGGGCAACACGGGCTTGATGATTTCTTCGATGATGGCTTCGTTGAAGCTGGCCTTCATCTTGGTGGCTGACTCGCTTTGGTCAGGGCTGTGTTGGGTGGACAACACCACGGTGTCAATGCTGTGAGGCTTGCCGTCCACGTAACGCATGGTCACTTGGCTCTTGGCGTCAGGGCGCAAGAAAGGCAGACGACCGTCTTTGCGCAGCTGGGCTTGGCGCTCGACCAAACGGTGGGCGTAGTAAATGGGAGCAGGCATCAGCTCTGGCGTTTCGCTGCACGCGTAACCAAACATCAGGCCTTGGTCGCCTGCGCCAATGTTGAGGTGGTCGTCAGAGGCGTGGTCCACGCCTTGGGCGATGTCGTTGGACTGCTTGTCATAGCACACCATCACCGCGCAGCCTTTGTAGTCGATGCCGTAGTCGGTGTTGTCGTAGCCGATGCGCTTGATGGTGTCACGTGCGACTTGGATGTAATCCACGTGTGCGTTGGTGGTGATTTCGCCAGCCAAGACGACCAAGCCTGTGTTGGTCAGGGTTTCGGCAGCCACGCGACTGCGTGGGTCTTGTTCGAAGATGGCGTCCAAAATCGCATCAGAGATTTGGTCTGCCACTTTGTCTGGGTGGCCTTCTGACACGGATTCAGAAGTAAAGAGGAAGTCGTGAGACATGAAAAAAGCTCCTTGTTTTCTTTGGGTTGTTCGGCGTTGCCGACCCTGAAAACTTGGAGCCCAGCGAACGCTTTAGCAGAGTGGCTTTGATTGCTCTTAGCCTGCACACCGAGATGTGTTGTCGCCCTGCAAGTAGTTCTTTAACTCGGCGACAATTGCCATTCTAGTGGATTTATCAAAGTCATCAAAAAGTTCATGTCCCCAGTCACGCGTATTTTTCATGTCCTCGCTCGCATGCCTCTGCCGCTGATGCAGCGCTTGGGTGCTGTGCTGGGGTGGTTGGTGTGGTGGTTGTCGCCAAGTTATCGGCGTAACTTCAAAGCCAATGTGAAGGCGGCAGGGGTTGCTTGGCGCGATGCGCGTCCAGCAGTGGCCGCAATTGGTTCGATGGTGGCTGAGTTGCCTTGGGTGTGGATGCGCCCACATGCGGCCAAGCTTGAAGGTTTGGTGCAGTGGGATGGTGCGGAACACTTTGAGGCCGCGATGCAAGCAGGCAAGGGCGTCATCATCATGTCACCGCACCTTGGTGCGTGGGAAATTGGGGCGCAAGCCATTGCTGAGAAATTTGGGCCAAAGCATGGCCCCATGATTGCGTTGTTTCGTCCAGCACGTCAGGCCTGGTTAGAGCCTTTGGTGGCCAATGCCCGTACGCGCCCTTACTTGGATTCAGCGCCTACATCACTGGCGGGTGTGCGTACGTTGATTCGCGCTTTGCGCAACGGCGGCTATACAGCCATCTTGCCCGACCAAGTGCCACCCATGGGTCAAGGTGTGTGGGCCCCATTTTTCGGTCGCGATGTGTACACCATGACCTTGTTGGCAAAGCTCGCTCAGCAAACGGGTGCGCAAGTCATCATGACATGGTGCGAACGTTTGCCTGCGGGACGAGGCTTTTGCATGCACATGCGTCCCTTTGAGGCTCCTGAAATGAAAGATGCCACGGTATCGCCTGAAGCTGCTGCGACAGCGGTGAATCGTGGTGTGGAGCGCATGGTGCTGGATGCGCCGGGGCAATACATGTGGGGCTATGCCCGCGGTAAACAGCCACGCAGCGAGGGATAAGCGATGGGCACTCAATTGGGTTTGTGGTTATTGCAAGGCTTGGCGAAGCTGCCACTGTCATGGCTACGCGCTTTGGGCGCTTTGTTGGGGTATGTGCTCTTTTATGCCGTGCGTTCGCGCCGTCATGTGGTGCTTACCAATTTACGTTTGTGTTTCCCTGATTGGACGGCGGCCAAGCGTTTGTCTGTGGCGCGCGATTCGTTTGTGTATTTCGCACAGGCTTGGCTTGACCGCGGTTGGTTATGGCATGCGAGCGAGGGTTGTTTGCGTCAGCGCCTCAGCATGTCTGGCAACCTCCATGCTTTGATTGAGCGACAACCCACGGTGCTGTTTGTGCCGCATTTTGTGGGATTGGATGCTTGTTCTGTGGCTGTGATTTTGAACTACCAAGTGCCGATGACGGCCATCATTACGCCTCAGTCAAATAAGGTGGTGGATCGATGGGTGCGTCACGGGCGCTTGCGATTTGGGCATGCGACTTTGTTGGAGCAAGTGGATGGCATCAAACCCATCATTGCGTCTATGAAGCGTGGCGAGTATTTGCATTTGTCGCCTGACATGAGCTTTGGCTTGGCGCAGTCGGTTTTCGTCCCTTTTTTCGGACAAGAGGCGGCAACAGTGCCATCACTTTCTCGAATCGCAAAGCTCGGTCGCGCACGGGTCGTGCCGATGACTTCACGCCTTACCAAGACAGGCTATGACATTGTTTTGCATCCTGAGTGGGAAAACTATCCCACGGATGATGCTGTGGCCGATACCGCGTTGATGAACGCACGTTTAGAGACCCTCATCAACGACATGCCCGCGCAATACTTCTGGGTGCACAAACGCTTCAAAACACGCCCAGCGGGCGAGCCAAGTGTTTATGAATAATCAGGGATGCATCCACTGATACAAGGTGGCCGCGACTTCGTCTACGCCTTGTTTTTTCAGCGCAGAGAACAAGCGCACTTCACCGCCGCCGGCTTGCAGCTTGGTAATTTGCAAAGCCTTGTTGGCTTCGGTCTTGTTCAGTTTGTCGGCCTTGGTCAGCAAGACCAAAAACTTCAAGCCTTCTTCCACGCGCGGGCGAATCACGTCTAGCAAAATTTCGTCCAGCTCGGTCAAGCCATGGCGTGGGTCACACATCAGCACCACTGCACGCAGGTTGGGGCGCGTGAGCAAATAGTTGGCCATCACTTGTTGCCAACGAATCTTGTCTTGCTTGGGCACAGCGGCATAGCCGTAGCCAGGCAAATCGGCTAGCACGGCATCGGTTTTGCCTTGGCGACCCATGGCAAACAAGTTGATGTGCTGGGTGCGACCGGGCGTTTTGGAGGCAAAGGCCAAACGCTTTTGCTGCGTCAGCACGTTGATGCAGGTGGATTTGCCTGCATTGGAGCGGCCTACAAACGCGATTTCGGGCAGGTCATAAGTGGGCAGGTGGTGCAGCTGCGCCGCTGTGGTCAAAAACCGAGCGGTGTGCAGCCAACCCATGGCGTATTTGGCTTGGTCTTTGGGATTTAAGAGCTCGAAAGCGGCTTTGGCAGCGGCACGGTCGGCTTCGCGCTGGGCCTCAAATTCAGCATTCAAGACCGCAATCTCGGGCACCTCTGGCGTGTCATTTGGGGCGGGGGCGTCGTGTGGGTCAGGCTGGTTCATACGGCATTGTAGAATCACCGCAGTTTTTCGCCGTCTTTGAGACTCTTTAACCAAAGAACACATATGAAGCTGATTGCCTCCTTGTTGATCGCCGCCGCTTTGGTGGCTCCCGCCCTTTCTCACGCTAACGAGCCAGCAGCCCCCGCTGCCAAGGCCGATTTGGCCAAAGGTGAAGCCACTTACACCGCAGTTTGCGCCGCCTGTCATGGCGCAGATGGCAACTCTGGCTCACCTGCCTACCCTAAGCTTGCTCAGCAACATCCTGACTACACGGTCAAACAACTGCAAGAGTTCAAATCTGGCAAACGTGCCAATGCCATCATGAGTGGCATGGCTGCGGGTCTGTCGGATGCCGACATGAAGAACGTGGCCGCTTGGTTGGGCACCAAAACATCCGCTGCCAACTTCGCCAAAGATAAAGACACGGTGGTGTTGGGTGAGCGCATCTACCGCGGTGGTGTGGCTGACCGCCAAATCGCTGCATGCGCAGGCTGCCATAACCCAACTGGTGCTGGTATCCCTTCTCAATACCCACGTTTGGCGGGTCAACATGCTGACTACACCATGGCTCAGTTGAATGCCTTCCGTGAACACGGCAACAAAGGCGCAGGTCAAAACGTTGGCCGTGGCAACAGCGCACAGATGAGCGGCGTGGCTGCAAAGTTGAATGACCGCGAAATCAAAGCGGTGGCTGACTATATTGCTGGTTTGCGTTAATTCACAGCGTTAAGCTCTTCAAAAAAAGCTGGCCGAGTGCCAGCTTTTTTATTTTCTGAACTAAGGTCTTTTTGACCGCGGTCTGAAGCCTGGTTGACCTTGCCTCACAATACGAAAACTTTTTAATTCAAAGGGGTTCTCGTGCGATTCAATCAATTTTCGAAAAGCTCAGACTCGGGTTTTGTGTGTGGTTTGGGCAGTGAGATCACCCCGCGTGCGGTGTACGCCGAGCGACGCGACTGGCTCAAGCAAGTCGCTGCTGGTGCAGCAGGGTGGTCGATGGCCACTTGGGCTTCACGTGAAGCCTTCGCGCAAACGCCCAGCGCAGTTGTGATGCGGCCAGGTAAGCTCGCCCCTTTGACAGGTGCGGTGAGCCGTGTGAGCGGTGCCAACACCATGGAAAAAATCACCACGTACACCGATGCCAGCAGCTACAACAATTTCTACGAATTTGGCACTGACAAGTCAGACCCCGCCAAGTACGCCCACACCTTGCAGACCAAACCGTGGACGGTCGAGATTGAAGGCCTTGTCAAAAAGCCCGGGCGCTTCGACCTAGACGCCTTGCTCAAACTCAGCCCCATGGAAGAGCGCATTTACCGTTTGCGTTGCGTTGAAGGCTGGTCGATGGTCATTCCGTGGGTGGGTTATTCGTTGGCCGAACTCATCAAACGCGTCGAGCCTTTGGGCAGCGCCAAGTATGTGGAGTTCATCACCCAAGCCGATCCTAAAACCATGCCTGGCGTGCGTTCGCGCGTGTTGGACTGGCCGTATGTAGAAGGCTTGCGCATGGACGAGGCCATGCACCCGCTGACGCTCTTGAGCTTTGGCATGTATGGCGAAGTACTGCCGAATCAAAACGGCGCACCTGTGCGCTTGGTCGTGCCTTGGAAGTACGGTTTCAAAAGCGCCAAGAGCTTGGTGAAAATTCGCTTTGTTGAAAAGCAACCCATCAACTCATGGGGCCGTTCAGCGCCGCAAGAGTATGGCTTTTATTCCAATGTGAATCCTACGGTGAACCACCCGCGTTGGAGCCAAGCCACTGAACGACGCATTGGCGAAGATGGCTTATTTGCTAAGAAACGCAAAACCCTGATGTTCAATGGCTACGAAGCCCAAGTCGGTCAGCTCTACGCTGGTATGGATCTGAGCAAACTGTATTGACGTGAAGACTGTCTTTCGCCAAGCCTTGCAACAGCGCAGCACTCAGCTTGTGCTCTGGTTGCTTTGTCTCTTGCCGATTGCGTGGCTGGTGTGGGGCGCTGCTAACGATGCTTTAGGCGCCAACCCCGCTGAGTATTTGATTCGCGCCACGGGCGACTGGACGTTGCGCTTGTTATGCATCACCTTGGCCGTGA
>JACCDY010982230.1_pt1 | contig 18070 bp, 20 predicted proteins | sample 7446391 | NCBI WGS metagenome assembly JACCDY01 (sample SAMN15323451, study PRJNA562643) | freshwater metagenome | isolation source: river surface water | place: USA:Blue River Watershed | collected 2017-08-18
GCATTACCTACTCCACTTACTGCTGGATTAGTAGTTGGTTGAAGTACAAGAGCCCATGGAAGATTCTCTGGCTTTTCATCTGTGCGATGAAATCCTAAGATATTTACTTTTACTCTTCCTAGCTTCGCATCTTTATCATCAGAATTCTCTACGGTTCCTAGCCACCAAGTAAAATCATTATTACCTAAAAAATTAGAATTCTGTAATGTAGGATTTATAGACATGAATTACACTTCGTATATGAGACATTCTGGTGCATCTGGATTATCATTACAATACAACTCAAGGCTAGTTGGGTCTTCAGTTTTGGTTGGATTATTTTTTTGATATCTTTCAAGTTGATCTAATTCAGATTCAAGATGGCGACGACGTTGACCACTAGTTACTGGGCTATCTATTTCTGTGATATCATCATTAATATGCTGTTGTAATGTTCTCTTTTCCATAAATTAACTTCCTAAATTAGATTGACCTGATGATGGAACTACATCTGGAATATTATTCCCACCAAAAGAATCTCTAGCTAATGTTATAGTAGTTCTTAATTCAGTTCTATTTAGTATAGTATGACGAACAGAATGAACTAAATACTTTCCACTAATTCTTCTATCTTCTTCCACGCTTCCATCATTTTTTCTTTTTGGCGAAGGAATTGAAATATTGATTACATTTCCTGCACGAATTTTTAAATCACCTGGAACTGTAATTTCTAATTTGTTATATTCCAAGAAGTAATATCTATAAATTGATTTCTCGTAGGTTTTATTTACCTGATCTATATTTTTATCTGAACTTTCATCGACTTCTTTCCAACCAAATGTGTTTATTGTGGTTGGTCTGTAAACAATTCTAGTTGGGAATTGTAAAACTTTATCTTCACTATCCATTCTAAATGGTTTCATATTATCTAAATGTTTCATGTCTCCCCAGTATTTTGCAGCATTAGTATTAAATACTCGGAAGATTCCATTGTTTATATCAACATATACTGATCTGTGACAGAAGGCACCATTCCTTAGATCTTCAAAAATATCAAAAGCTTTTGGAGAAGCATAGTTAAGAATTCTATAATTATTTTGATCTGTTCCTTTTGCTCCTGTATTTGCTTGAGCAAAAGTATACTTTACATTATTATTTGGATATGTTGGTTGGTGGTATAAGTTATCAATTGATTTAAATTTAAATCCTTCAAAAGTTTCATAGAACAAATACCCAACAGAGTTTTTATATGAAGTAGATACGCTTCTTCTTGCCATCCAAATTGCAGTATCAAACAATCTCCAATTTGGAACGTACATGTTAAATGGATATAGACTTTCATCCACATCTATTTTTTTCTTTGTAAAAATAGAACCATTACCACTCTTCGTGGTCATTTGTTGTTTTATAAAATCATGCGATTTAATACCATCAACCCTCTGCATAATTCTGGTTGATTCATTATTTAATGCTTCCAAGCTAACTAAATGAATTACATAAGCTTGGTTTTTCTCCTCCATTACTCTTCCATCAATTTTAAAAATATAAAAATTTAATGTGTAACTTGTAGTAATGGTAGAGATTTCAATTTCAATTCTTTCTTGACCCATTAATGGTAATGAACTGATTAAGTTCTCTCCAATATCAGTTACTACAATTTGACAATAAAGACTAGCAGAAATAACACTTTCGTATAGTGAAATTTCTTGAACTAGTTCTTTAATGTCTAAGAATTTATCCTTGGATGGAGTTCCTTCAATAACGATTGGAAACAGTTTTACTGTCTTTAGAGAAAAATCTCCAGAAAATTTTGCTTGCATTATAGTCTACTTTGGAGATAACTGGATGAACTATCAAGATATGCAAATGAAGTATTCATAGCAAAATTAGTTTGTGGCAATGGTTTAACTATATTTACTGTATTTGCTATGGTAGTAGGAGGAGCTATAATATATGTATCTGGATTAAATGCAGTAGAAATGAGTTGTTGTGTTTGAATCATATCCATACTATCACGTTGCAATTGTGCTCCATTTGTCTTTGGAGTTCCTGTTAAACCTTTATATAGATCACCAAGTTGAGTTAAAATTTCTCCCCAAGAAACTTCTGATTCCTGTTGCTCTGGAACACTTCCAGAATCTATAGAAGGTTGTTGTGCAATATCAGCAGAAGCTGTACCAGCAGCAGTATTTCCTCCTCTTCTCAGTAATGCAAAAAGTCCATTTGATACTGGATCAACTTTACCATTTAAGGTTTCTTCCAATCCTTTCATTGCAGTATGTTGCTCTAGATGTAAATGTGGACCAGAAGATCTTCCAGAACCAGGAGCACCTTTTGCTCCACCAGAAAGAGCAACCACAACATTCTCATTGAATTTAACTTTAGGTTTTACCCAAGATGGTATTGAACTTAGATGTGCTAGACGAGCAATTTTATTATCACTTAATTTAATATCCATGTAAGATCCATAACCACCATTAGCTTCTCTGTCTGTACTGGAAGTTCTAGAAACTTTTAATATTTCTCCTTTGGTAGCAAATGATATTGGTGTTCCTTGTGGAAATCCAATATCAACTCCTTCATGTTTATGTTTTCTAAATGATTCTTTGTTTGCAAAGTGACTAGTAATATCCCCTCTGGATACCATACCTCCAGTTTGGTATCTATCTCTAAACCAATTTCCACCATCAGGTCTTCTTCTATCATTTCCTGTTACTTTATATCCCATAAAATATTGAGCACCACCGACAAATTTCTTTGCATTTTGAGATAGTGGTCCATTGCTCTCAAAATCTGCGAGAACTTGAGCAGCAACTTTAGGATTACCTGCTTGGAATCTATTAGTTAATTGTTGAATTCCATCTGATTTTGCAGCCAAATCAAATAATTCTTTCTTAGTTAATCCAAGACCACCATATTTTCTAGCTGCTGCACTATCAGCACTCCCCCCAAATAAAGCAGCAGAGTAAGGACTGAATTGTTCTTTAGCAGTAATTACTGCAGGAATTCCTCCACTTTGTTTTGCTGCTCTATTCAAAATAACTTGATACACATCAGCAACATGTTGTGGTGCAGATGCTTCTAAAGTTGCAAGATGTGCTGCTGCACGTTTATCTGCAGATGATGCTTTAATGGCATCTAGTTCTGCAGCAGTTAATGATTGATCTACACCACCACCAGATCCTCCTGGACCAGCACTACCACCAGAAGTGAAATCTAAATTCATTATGTTGTTGAATATATCAGCCAGAATTTCTCTGATGCTATTTCCACCATTATATCTTGATTTCTTTGAAGAAGATTTACTAGCTAATAAATTTACTTTTTTATTTTTGCCGACAATTTCATTTAATTTCTTATCATCAATTTCACCAGCTTTAGAATTTGAAGATAGAGTAGCAACATCTACTGCAGTTTTTCCCAACCCCGATGCAAAAGTAAATCTCTTTATTCCAAAATCTCTAACAAATGGAGCAAATAATTGTTGTGCAAATGGTCTAATGATGTTTCCAACAGACCCCATGGAGAATAATACTGCATTAACTCCACCAATTAGTGATGAACCTAAGAGTGATAATGGAGCAGAAAAAATAGAACCAGAGAATAATTGAGGTAATGGAATTACTGCTTCAGGTCCAGCTTCACCTATAATAGCTTTAGTTGGACTTGTTACAATACCACCTACAGCTAGCTCTGGAACATTCTCATCTTTTTTGTTGAATAATCCTTTTACCCAACCATATAGTTTATCTGCTGCCCAATCACCTACTAATCCTCCTAATGCACCACCAACAATAGTTCCTGGTCCTGGTAAAGCAGAACCTACCAATGCACCTAATCCCATTCCCAAAGCAGACCCAGCCGCTTTTACTATCGCTTTATCTAATGGATCGCCAAGGATTAAGTTAATACCAAGATCGAGTAATGGCCCGACAATAGGAATACCAGCAACAGTTTTTTTAGAAACTGCTTTGATAGGACCCAGTATAATTTTCTTTACAGCTTTGAATGCAAATCCAAATACTTTTGATAGTAATCTAACTCCACCTTTTCCAAATACTTTTAGTACACCTCTGGTAATTCCTCTTGCTAATCCTCGTTTGAAAATTGCAGCAGTTTTAGGAAGAGTCTGTAGTAATTTTTCCGAACCTTCTTTGATTCCAGATTTTCTAAATGCATTAAATACATCTAAAATTTTTCCACTATTTTTAATTACAAAACCCAGATCTTTAAATAATTTTCCTGGTTTTAGTAAATATCTAAATCCAAGAAGACCTACTACAAGTCTAAAAAATCCTAAGAATCTTTCTAATAAATTTTCACCAAACAATACACTATGCAAACCACTAAAGGCATTATCTATTGTTCCTGTAACAAACCAACTTAAAAAATCAAAGATTCCTTTTAATCCTTTTACAATTCCTAAAACTTTTTTAGAATTTTCTGGTTTACTTACCCACTCTACTATCTTATATCCTATAAAAAATTGCAACAGATCAAATAAAAATGATCCAATTCCAATTCCAGTATTACGAATAAATCTTCCAACAGAAGATTTAACAGAAAGTTTTTTATCTGATTCTTGAGATGCTTCTCTTTCTTGTAGTTGTCTTTTCTCTAAAGATTTTTGTTCTAATTTATATAATTTTTTCTCTAGTAAAAATCTATTTCTTTTTTCCTCATATAATTTTTTAGACAACCCATTGATAGCTCTTAACTCTTTGAGCCTTGTTGGTACTAGAAAAGTAGATGGTTTTATAGGTGAAGAAATAGCCATCTTATGGAGTTGCAGGGAATATAGTTAATGGTAAAGGAGGAATAGTATTACCAAGAGCTGGTGCTAATGTTTCCATTGTAGATTGATTGATAACATTAGTTCCTTGAGAAACACTAACTACATTACCTCCTGATGGCTTTGCACTAGCTAATTTTTGTGCAACAGCTTTATTTTGATTTGAAATTTTTTGTGCTTGTTGTAATTTAGTAGAAGATTGTGGAATTGATGCTGTTGGTTTTGGTGGTGGTAATGTTGGTGCTTCTGGAATACTTGCCGATGGAGTGCCAGTTAATCCTTTATATAAACTACTTAAATCTTTAATAACTGATCCCCAATCTGGCTCTTGTTCTTCTTGTGATTGTGTATTTTTAATATTATCATTTTCTCTAAGACCACCAGGACCACGACCACCAGGAACTTTAAACCCACCAGCAGCTAAATCAGCTCTTAACATAGAACTTAATCTAGTTTCTCCTGTTTGATTATCAGTTACACCTTTTCTAGATTGATTTGGATAAAATGGAATATCAAATGCTTGATTACTATAATGATAAGATCCAGATGCATGTCTACCATCATTTTTAGAGCCAACAAACCAACCTTTTGATTCTAAATGTTTGATGGCAGCATCTCGTTCAGCTCTAGATTTAAAGGCTAAATGATCATGATAATTTCCACCTCCATGATCTGATGCATACGCAGGATGACTTTTATCTCCTGTAATGTATTCAATTACAGTTCCACCTGATGCCATTTTTAAAATATCCCCACCCCATTTTGCAAATCTAGGGAACATATCATAGTTAAGTTTGTCAAGAACTTTTGGTCCTCCCATTTTTGCAACTGCGTTTTTATTAAACATATATTCTCCTGGTTCTGCTAAGACAGGAACTCTATCTCCATCTATACTAGTATTGCCTGGAATATATCTTCCATTTTGTGCTTTTAGAGTTGTTTTTCCATATGGGGTTGCTTCACTAAAACCAGATTTATATTTTTTACTTTCTGATATAGGAATCCAAATTATACCAGCACGACTTCCACTTTGCATTTCTTTAACAGCATTCGCAGCATAGTCATACCAACCTTCTTGTTGTGCATCAGCATGTCTAGAAATAGAAACAGTTCCAGTATTTAAATTTCTAAAGAAATATAATGCTCCTGCATTTCCGCCAACACCAGCTTTAAAATCTGCTGGAGTAAGAATTCTTCTTTCATCTTTATCCACAGCATATACATTTCCATAAGCATCATAAAAATATTTACCAGGATTATCACCAGTTACTTTTTGTAAATTTTTATTCCCAATATCTTGTAAAGTCTGAGATGCTTTACCTTCACCAAATTTAGGTTTGGTGGATTCTAATTGAGTTTTTGCAAATTCTGTATTCTTAATTGGGGATCCAGTACCTGTTAATTGAGCACCAGTATTTGTATCTATTTTATTTTGTCCTGATGATGGGGTAGATCCAGTAGGAGATCCACCACTAGCTCCAGGTGGTGTAGATGCTGGAGTTGTAGTCTGCCCAGAATTTTTACTTACTAATGCTCCTAAAATATTTCCTAATAATCCTCTAACTGAAGTATCATTGCTAGGAGTAAATTTATTCCCTGCTTGTTTTGTTATTTTTGGAGATGCTTCTCCAAAGATTTTTGCTATATTACTAGCACCTTGTTTAATAGTCTCTACTGGATTTTTAGTAAACTTAGAGACACCTTTAATGATAGAAGTAGGAATTCCAAAAGTAGAAGCAATACTACTAATCAAAGGGACCATCAAAGGACCAATTCCAGGAATCATAGACAATGAAGATGACATCAAAGCAACAATTCCTGCACCAACTAAGGTGAATGGAATTGTCAACATCTTCATGAACTTTGGAATTATCTTAGAAACATCAGTTTCTAATCCTTTACCCGTAAACGCAGATAATTTTTCTAATGGAAGAATAGCTTCAGGACCAGCTTCACCTACAATAGCTTTTGTTGGTTTTGTTACAATACCACCCTTTGCTAACTTTGGTAGTTTTTTATCTTCCTTTTCTTTTTCTTTTGCTATATCTCTTGCTACTAATGCTGCATCTATTCCAATTGATGCAGCTGTACCCCATCCAGGTAGTAATGCAGCTGCACCAGAGGCAACTTCCATTCCTGCACCAAGCCAGTCACCTTTGGATGCTCTATCTACAGCGAACACTCCACCAGCAATTGCTCCCAGAACAGGAAGCTTTTTCATCAGGGACTTCCCTGCACCTTTAGCAGCTCCCTTTGTCGCAGCAGCCCCAGCTCCCTTTGCAGCAGCCTTTCCTCCAGCTTGTGCTGCTGCCTTGCCACCAGACTTAGCTGCCTGCTCAGTGGCTTGTCCTGCTGCTTGCTTAGCTGCTTCCTTGCCTGCATCTGCAGCACCTTTCAATCCTTCATTTACAGCAGTATCTACTGCTTGAGTAGCTGCAGTTGGAATTAGATTAGTAAAGAAATTTAATACTCCGTTAATTGCACTAGGAATTATTTTTGTAAAAACATTCCCAATCATTTTAATATCAGAGATTATCTTTGTAGGATTCAATAACCACTTCAAGGTAAAGAATCCGACTATCATCTCAAGAGCACCAAATACTCTTGTGATTCCCCCACCATCAACTAAGTGGCTAAGACCACTCATTATTTTATCAATACCAAACCCTACAACATTACTAACAAATTTAAATATTCCTAGAAATAATTTAGCAAAGTCTTTTAGTTTCTTAGTATTCTCTGGCTTGCTAACCCACTCTACAATTTTATATCCAATAAACCATTTAAATAAATCTCCAAAGAAGCCAATAAGTCCATCAAGACCTCTCATGGCTCCCTTTACTACAGGATTATCTTTTGCTTTCTTTTCTCTTCTTCCTTTTGATTCCTGTGATGATTCTCTTTTCTTTAACTTTGTTCTTTCTTCAGATCTTGCAAACTTGATAATCTTATCACCTAGAAAATCATTATACTTCTTTTCTATTGCAACTAGGGCAGTCAAGTTCTTCTTAATTGAAGATAACTCATTTAATTCTACAGCAGAATATGCTCCTGAAGAAGTCATTCCAGGAGCATTCATTACAGCGGTACTTGAAGTAAAAGCTGATGGTTTAATATAAGTAGATTTTATTTTTTGACCAGCTAATGCTTGGCCAAATGATTTCATAGTGGGTTTGATTTGTGCCATCTATTATAATGACTGTGTTGTTTTATTTCTATTGTTTTCTTCGTCAATATAATCAATCAACATTTGAACATAAACTTCCCTTTCCCATGGAATCATCATTTCTAATTCAGTTAAACTCCATTTATGATGTTGTATTAATATAAAATTAATTCTATAATAATTCTCTAGAGTTTCATGGGCTAGGGCTATGCGAAAAAACTTGCTAGACCTTCAATAACAACATCACTTGTGACTTCAGTATTTGGATTTGTTACTTTAATAGTGTGAGAAAGTTTTGGCATGGTTTCAAAAAATTGTTGAATCTTAAGAAACTGTGCAGTGTCCATACTTTCCATGAAATCTGAGATTTCTTTTTTACTAAAGCTTTTTACCTCGTATACTTCTTCTCCCTCAATTACTTGTTCAATACAAGAAGAAGCAATCTCAAAAACATCCTCAGTAGTATTAGATGAAGTAAGATTTGTTTTCACAAAAGTCTCCATGCTAGGATACTTCATTACAACTGATACTGAATCATTGAGTTCTATGATTCTCTTATGCTCTTCTGATTTTTGTACTTTAATGTCTTCAACATTAATCTTCACTGAGACCATAGTTTCATTATCATCTGGACATGGTACATTCAGTTCAATTTCTTCTCCTACAGATTTTGCACGAATATTTAGAAACAAATATTCAATATCAAAGGTAGCTAAATCTTCTACTTTAATTTTAGATAAAATACAATTCTTGAGAATTGTTTTGACTGCAGAAGTCATTTGCTTCTCGTCCTCAGATTCCATCGCTAGTAGTAGAATTTTTTCTTCTTTTACCAGAAATGGTCTATATTTTATTTTTTCTCCAGTTGAAGGAAGTTCCAACTCATATGTTGGGGCAACTAATTTTGGTAAAGGCATAGTATAAAACTATAACATAATTTGAAATTATTTAGTACACTTTTAGACAATTGTTTCAATACTCCCCTGAACAGTACCATTATTATGAGCACTTGTTACTGCTGTTTCATATTCAAATGTAACTTGAACCTTTACTAATTCAGAAGCTCCACTTGAAAGAGGAATAGAAGATATATTTGTAGGAAAGGCATTCATTAATCTTACTGAATATAAAGGTCTTGCTCGTTCAAAATTAGTTAATACTTCTTTATTCAATGTATCTTGAACATAATCTGGTATTATTTCATTGGCTTTCATATATTGTCCAGATCTTAATCTTCCAGGAGCAGCAATTTTTTTACTAGTTGTTTCAAACACACCAGCTCTTTCAAATTTGACAACAACAATATCAGAAACATAATCATCTCTATATCTAGTTCTACCTAAATTTTCTTGTCGATTTACATTCAATACTCCAGTATTAGCAACACGTCTATTTGGAATATTATGAGCGTAAATATAACTCTGCCATGCATCAAAAGTTTTTCTAATTTCTGCATTTGCATCACCAATAAATGAAAAATTAATTTCATTATTTACAATACCATATGCATATTTTAATTGTGGAGTGTTTGTAATTCTATATTCTCCAGTAGAAATTTGAAATCCTGGGATTGTACATTCCTCAGCATAGAATCTCATCAACCCTCTCATATTAAACATATCATTATCATTCAAACTTATAGAATTTCCACCAGGAATTCTTTTGAATAAAGAATTTAAATTTCCTTCTTTATTGGTCAAATCAAAATGAACATCATAAAAATTTGTAATACTAAAACCAAACTTACTGATGTAAGTTTTAAATTCTTTAAACGTTCCCAGATTGACATCAAATGCTCTTGTGCTCATTGGCTACTATCTCCCCAAACAAAAGATTTACTTACTCGTTGATACAATCCTCTTCTCCTTGTAACAAAACTTTCATTTGGTATGAAGATTGCTGTTTTCCAGTCATCAGTATTTATTTCAAATAATGGTGTATCAAGACCTTCATATACATAATTGTGAAAGCACTGCTTAGGAATTGTTGGTGTTCCATTTAAAATACTCTCTATTACTTGAACTCGTTTGGCGTATGTTAAATAATGTAAGTTAGCACCAAAAAATTTAGGTCCTCCTTGTAACATATAAACTAAAGGAAATTCATCATAATACTTTAACTTCCTTGCCCAAGTAGCATTATACTCAAAGAAGTATAATTTTCCTCCAGAAGGAATTAGGGTATCAGGACAAGTTGATAATGTTTTGTATATATCACTTTTAGCAGAAATCATTCTTACTGTATCACGATACCAAGAATAACTTCTAGGTTTTCCTCTAGATAATTGTCGTACTTCTTTAAAAATATTTCCTTGAATATCATTAACAGATGGAGCAACATAAGAAGAGAATCCTACTCCAGATGTTATATTATCTCCCCCTCTTATATTAGAAGGAGATCGTGATACCATTTTTCTAAAAGATGATGTCATACCTTTAAGTTATCTTCGGTGAGTATCATAAACTTCCAATTTCTATCCAAGCAAAATTCTTCTGCAGCAGACCATTTTGCTTGATTTTTAACATACTCAGTTACTTCATATATGTAACTTTTCGTTTTTCTTTTGGGTAGTTTTGGCTCTACCGTTTGTTTCTTTGGTTTTATCTCAATTAAATACCTTGTTATATTATTATTGGAGTCTCTTATTTTTACATAAAAGTCAACAAAATATCTATGAATTCTATTATCCAAAGGAGACCTGTATGGAATAACTATCTCTTCACTTCCCCATTCAAGTACTGTATCTCTTTCATCACAATACTTCATGAATTTGAGTTCCCATGAAGATCTATAAATGATATTTCTATAATCACCTCTGTACTTATGAATATTTTTAGGAGAAAATTTTCCCTTTAAAGTACTCATAAATAGTTTATAAAGGTCAATCTATACCTACTATTTATGGCTTCTGGTTCAAAAAGTTATGCTCCACCAACTGAGGGCCAAGGAGGTCAACAGTTTAAAAACCTATATTGGCCTAATACTATTGCAAAGTATGATTTGCTAAAGATTGATATTGTAGATTTCACTCCAATCACTCAATCTGGATTGGGTGGAATGGCAGTAGCTGAGTCCAATAAACAATCAACTCCACAGACTTCTTCTGGTTATAAAGGAACATTAAGTAATGTTCAATTATCTGCAGGAGCCAAAGCAAAGAAAGTTTTAGCAACAGTATTACTACCAGTTCCTGAAGGACTAAACTATACCGATAGTATGGACTGGGGAGAACAGGATATTGGAGCAATTGGAAAACTACTTCCTAATGTAGCGAAAGGATTTGTAGATTCAAATTCAGAACAAATAGGAGAAAATCTTACCACTTTAGCACAAAATGGTTTGGCTGGAATGGTATTAAGTAAATTGAGCCAAAAGAGTATAGGAATTAGTGGAGAAGCATTGACTCAAGGAATGGCGGGAAAAGTATTAAATCCTTATAAGGAACAAATTTTCCGTGGTGTTGGAATGAGAAATTTTAGTTTCACTTGGAAACTTGTTCCAAGAAATGAATCAGAACAAATCAAGATTGATAACATCATCAAAGCACTTAGATATTATGCATTGCCCAACTATAGCGGCACTTCTGCATTTGAAGGAGAAGAAGGAAATACATTCAATGAACTTAGTGATAGATGGTTATCTGTTCCTAGGATATTCAGATTGAATTGGGTATATAATGAAACAAATAATGAAATTAAAACTCTTCCAAAAATTAAACCATGTGTATTAACTAACATCAGTGTAAATTATACTCCAGATGGTGTATGGGCTACACACTATTCAAGTAATCTTGGACCAGCTCCTGTTGCATATAATTTACAGTTAGATTTTAAAGAAACTGAAATTATTACGGGAGCAGAAGTAACAGAATTCGGAACAGGAGAGGGAGGATACTAAAATGTTCTTTGATTCACAACCAAACATTTATTACCCTCAATCTAAAGGAGGAGCTAAATTATCAAAAAACTTATTCAGAAGAGTACGTTTTAGAGACAATATAAATTCACTATACATCAATTCATTTAAATATACAATTCAAGAAGGTGAAACTCCAGAGACAATCTCATATCAAAAATATGGATCTACTGAATGGTATTGGACTATTTTACTATTGAATAATATTATTGACTTGAACAATGATTGGCCAGTAGATGCAATAGAATTAGATGCATCTATTGAAAGAGTATATGGTCCAAGACAAAATGTAATAAAGCACTGGGAAACTTTTCAAATTAAAAATTCTGCTGGCATTACAGTACTACCAGGAAATGTAATAGTAGAACTTAATGAAGGAAGACCAGCTCAAATTGCTCCAAATTATTATCCAACATATTCATTTACATTTAAAGATGGTTCTGTAATTAGAACTCTAACTGGTCCACAAGTATTAAGACGAGTTACTTATAGAGAATTTGAATACGATAAAAATGAAAAGAAGAAAGAAATATTTTTAATACAAAAGAAATATCTTTCCAAAATGAAAGATGAAATTTCTAAACTATTTGCATATGATACTCAATACAATATTGATGAACTTGGAGTAAGGCTACCAGACATGTAATAAAAAAGGGGGCTTTCGCCCCCATTATTTTTAGTCTTCTTCAGCTAGACGAGCGAAGTAACTTAGTGTATCATCTTCATCTTCATCAGAAGTAACTCGTGAAGTAACAGTTGGTCGTGAAGATTCTTGAATCATTTCTTCTTCATCTTCCATAGTTTCAGAATCTACTTTAGCTGCAACTGGACGAGTTGGGCTAAGTACTGACTGAAGCCTACGGTCAAGTTCTTCATATGTCTTGAAGTTGCTTGAAGAAGTAAACTCTTCTAGAGTGTAAATCTTGTTATAGATTTTTTCTAGTTGGTCATCATCAAATCCACCAAGAACAGCTGGAGATGCAAATTCAGATTTATCATAGTTCCAGTAACCATCAACCTTACGAATCTTTAGCTTGAAATCAGCACCAGTCCAAAGGTCAAAAGGATTTACTGGAGTTTCGTCGGCAAATGCTGGCTGCATTGCTTCGATGATTTTATCATGAATTTTTTTGCCGTACTTATAAAGAAATACCTTACCCTCGTTTTGTGGATTTGCAGGGTCAGTAACAACGTAAATATTGCTGTAGTATGAAAGCTTGCGCTTCTGCTTGCGAGCAGTTTCTTTATCCTTCTCACTGCCACTATTCCATAGTTGACGATTTAGTTCACCAACAGGGTCTTTCTGGTTTAGAGTAGTGAGAGAGTTTTCGATATACCAACCACCAGGACCTTGGAAAGCATGTGAATAGAGTTTTGCCCAAGGAAGTCCGCCATCATCTTTTGATGGAAGGAATCGAATTACAGCATAACCATTTCCAGCTTTATCTACTTCTGGCTTCCAGAGACGTTCATCTGAACCACTTTCAGATGAAGATAGCTTTTCAATCTCTTTGGTTAGATGGTCGAAAACTGAAGATGAGTTACGCTTTAGGGTAGAAAATGACATTTGGATTCTCCGTATTAAATGGATTATTTGGATTAATTGGATTCAGTGTTGTCCACCGAACACATGACTAGTATAGCAGGATTAGTTTGGATTGTCAAGCTTCTCCAGGGCGCTGGCGATGTCTTGCTTCATATTTGAAAATATTTCGGTCAAGTCTGTCCCTGGAGATATTCCAAGAAATATTGCAGAATCTCTCAACATAGAAGCAAATTCTTTTGCTTCAGAATCATCTGAATACTTTGCTCTAAAATAAAGAAATTCTTGCAACTCTACCAATCGTTCAAGTTTAGTCAGACACTCTTTTTTTAATTCTAATGATTGTTTGTATGGAGTCGTAATATTTTCACGAATCTCCATGTACAATGACATCATTTCTTCTAATTCATTTTTAATTATATCTTGTTCAAAGAATGACATTAGCAGACCTTATCTAAGAGTATCTTTCTATATTTAGGTTTATCTATTGAAAGGAATGGTTCATATTTTACTACCTTTCTTTTTAAGCCTGGCCAAATAACAGGTTCAGTTATTTTTTTATTGAAGTCTGGTATATATTGCAACAGTTGATTTAATATAACCAGAGTCTCTAAATTTATAGAGCCAGACAAATACTTTACTATAAGAGGAGGATGACTTCCATTCACTTGAAATAATTCTTCAAATTTATATTCATCCAACAAATTATCAATGTCATTTGTAAATGTAAATGACATGCTTTGAATTTTTCTTTTCCACACAGGATATATTTTTGAGTTTTCAATCTTGGATATATTACCTATCCAAGTATTTTCATTTGTAATAAAGTTAGCAACAAAATATTGAATGAGTTCTTCTCTTGAAAATTTTGTTGCTAACTTCTTAAAAAAGTATGAATCTTTTCGTTTTTCAAACGATTGTACTGATGCTCTTGTTTTTCCATTACATAGGAAAAAATCAAATTCGTCTTTAGTGAAATGTAATTTTAATGCTAAGTATAATCTATAAACTTCAAAACCATTCATAGGGGGAGTCTTGCTCTAGAAGATTTTTTCATGAAATTCATTCGTTGTGCATCAACTTTAATTTTTTCTTTTAGTGGTTTTGAAACTAACTTAGATACATTCTCTAATTCAATATTATACTTTTCACAGTAAACTAATACTGCTTCAATATAATTAAGTCCGCCATTATTAGAACGAACAATTTCTTCAACTTCCATCGAAAATTTTGTAGCTGTCATAAATTTGTCTTCAATAAATTGTTCAAAGGATTCATCTACATGCGAATTATAAAAATGCTCGTTTTTACTTTTTTTGTTTTGTTCCATCAGAACCTTAGGATTGAGTTTGCATTTTCCATTCTCTAATATAGTTCATTAAAACATCCATATATTTTTTAATATCGTACTCCTGGAAAACTTGAACGTCTCCATTTTCACAAGCAATTAGAGTTACAAGTTTTTTTACTTTAATACCAGTACGTTCATAATACATCATAGCATATGCACACTCTTGTGCAATATAGTTATCAATCCACTCTCGTTTTTTTGGTTCAGTAGATGATTTAAAATCTATAATTGCTAATTCATTTTCATACTCTGCAATACAATCTACTCTGCCAGCTAACCTTAATTTATCACTATATAAAGCTCCTTCCAAGACATGAATGTTATTAATCTTGTCCAAGAAAGGTTTTAAAGATTTGAACATGTATAAAGGAAGTATTTTATCTTTATACTTCTCTTCATTGAACATATTATTTAGGTAATCTTCATTCATTAAATGAAGAGAAGTTCCTCTAGAAGCAGCTCTAGAAGATATCCTATTAGCTTCCTTTTCTCCTACTTTCTTTCTCCATTCAAGGATTGATTTTTTTGATTTAGCCCCAATAACAGTTGTAACGGAAGGATACTTCTCACCTTCTGGAGTGAGATAGTATCTTCCGTTATCTGTTGTTTCTGCTTTTAAATCAATCAAAGGAGCATTATTTAAATGTATAAACATTACAGTCCTAAATTCATTTTACTAATTAGATAACTCTTAATTAAACCAGAGCGTACAATATCAGGAATTCCAAATTCTACCATAGAAAATTCTTCCATAGTTTGAAGAATACTCATAAAGTTTAGAATACCGTTTCTTTCGTTCGTCTTGATTAAATCAGTTTGGTTTACATCACCACAAAAAATAATTTTTGTGTCTTGTCCAACACGAGTGATAATAGAATCCAATTCATGGAAATTTAGATTCTGACTTTCATCTACAATTATAACACAGTTGTCAAGTGTAGTGCCACGAATAAATGAAGTACTCCAAAAACTAACTGTGCCTTGACCTTTTAAGTTACCATACAGAGCTTCAAATGATGCTTCGTCTGGCATTTCAAACATATACTTTACCATATTCTTATAAGGAATTTGATAAAGTGAAGACTTGTCTTCGTGGTCGCCAGGTAGAAAACCAATTTCTCTAGTTGATACTAATGAACGAACCATATAAACTTTATCATATGGAGTTTTTTCATTCAGGACATCTTTGAGAGCAAGATATAAGCTAATGAAAGTTTTACCAGTGCCTGCAGCACCATAAAGAAATAAATTCTTTTGTTTTGCATACTCTTCAAATACTTTTTCTTGAGCTGGAGTTAGTGGAGAAATATCTCTAATATGTTCAGCATCAATTGGTTTCTTTCTTCTCATTTTCTTTGCTGGAATGTCAGCGAAGGATTGGTCGGTTCTTTTTCTGCGAGAATTGGTCATACGTCGATTGTTGAATGTGCATGGTTTGATTTGATACGTCTCAGAACATCTTTAAACGTATCTGGAGCTTTATTCTTAAATTCTCCAACTCCTCCTACTACATTTAATCCAGTAGGAACTTGAGTTAAATGAGGATTTTCTGCCAAATAAGGCTCTCGTTCTGCCATGTACATCCATTTATCAAAATATTCACCAGTATTATTGTCTCTAAATCTATATGTTGGCATATGCATTAAACCATTCAGGAATAGTGGCTGGAGATTTCCATTTTGCAAAGGAAATTTTTTCTCCATTATAATAGTTACGATAAGACTGAATCGAATCAGCTACTTTGTATTTATCAGGCATTGCTGGGGGTGGGTCCGACCAACCAAGATTTGGTAGATTATTAGGTGGATGTTTAAGATATGCCCTCAAAGATTCAGTAGCATGAAACTTGCCATATCTCCTGGTGTATTCAATACAGCATTGTTCAAAAAGTTCGTAGAGCCACTTATAATGTGATTTAGAACTCCTAGTCCAAATAGCAGAAGGATGGTTGATATGACAAGCTTTATAGAGATTCGATTCTCGTGGCTCATCGAGTTTGAATCGTTTGACTTTACGATTCTTTTCAGAAAGTTCGTAATAACCAATACCGTCGAGAACTCGATGAGCAGTAGATAGAAGTTGTGCATACTCTACAATCATTTTAACAACATGCTTGTCGCAATGCTCTTGAGCACACACAACTGGATTGTAATTCAAATAAAAGATGTTCATAATATAAAAGGAAGTCACTCATCAATTATAGCATCAAGGACTCAGCCTTGCCTTATGTAGCCGCTTTTCTTCATAATAGCTCCAGACATTGGGTGCCCATAGTTTCAGTTCTGGAGCAAATGAATCACACAATGCTTGAATTTCAAGTTGAGCATCAAGTTTTGAGCGAAGGTCCATAAAGTGTAATACAGACCTAAGGTTAAATGAAACTACAAAGTTCTGACGAATTGCCTGAGGAAGATAATCACGAATATGTTCTTCACACATTCCTTGCTCATAGTAGTCGGCATACTCCTCACACTCACTCAGGATACGTCCTAGTTTGCGTTGGCGGTGCTCTTCGGTCCATTCATACTTCTTGCCCTTACGGTTGGTGTAGAACCCCGCAGGACGAACGTAAAAGACCTCTTCAATATCAAGTTCTTTTTTGGCAACTTTAACTACACGCTTTCCAGTATATCGTTGCGATTGAACATCCCAACTTGTTCCAATGCGATGTGTTCTTGCCTGGACAATTACATTGTGAACAAATCCAGAGCAAGAGAAAGTAATTCCAGGATGTTCAATAGGACCCCAGTGACCTCTTTCGTTTGCAAGTAGTTGTTCTACAATCCATTCACCACATTCATTATGGCTGGGAACTTTTACTTTATGAATCGGAACTTCTGAATAATCACCTTTACCAGCTTGCCAAATAACTTGTTCTGGAATTGGATACCCTTGAAGTTTAACTACCTCAAGATGCTTATCAAGTTCAAGAAGGTCTTTTGATTTGATAGGTTTCATAATTACTTTTTCTTTTTAGATTCTTTTGGTTCAACTCCCCAAAGTTTTGGGTTGACTTTTCCATCAGTCCAGCGAATGTCCTTCAATCCTTCTCTGTACTTATCCCAGTACATATCAAAGATGTGCGACCGCTTGTTACATACTACTATATCATATCTGGTCTCATTGTCAAGTGTGTATGTGACCAGATATGAGTTTAACGGAAGAGTTTTATCTTTTGCTAGTTCTTTACTGCAGTCTTGATGTACAATCTTACACATATCACGACCTATTACCCCACTGAATTTCTGGATATGCTTCTTCTATAGCATTCTTAGTAATCTTGTATCTCTTACCAAGTTTCTTATCTTTTACTAAACATAGGAC
>JACCDY010900491.1_pt1 | contig 18053 bp, 24 predicted proteins | sample 7446391 | NCBI WGS metagenome assembly JACCDY01 (sample SAMN15323451, study PRJNA562643) | freshwater metagenome | isolation source: river surface water | place: USA:Blue River Watershed | collected 2017-08-18
AGTTACCCGCCCTCTCCTTTCTCCACTCCCGGCAGTATCAACGGGAGCGAAGGCCAGCCAGCCGAAGGTGTCACGCGGTCGAGGGGTAACGGGTTCATACGACAGGCTGCTAATGGCTGGCAATGATACACAGCGGGGCTGGCTTAGTTGCACATGGGCCAGCCCCAAACTAACCAGGAGCAAGCACCATGACCAAGTTTGAAGTCGCCAAGCGCATGGAAGCCGAAGCATGGCAACGTACCCACTCGCCTTACGCGCCTAAACCGCGTATCATTGCAGCCATCCTGCGCGGGGAACCTCTGCCGCGTGAGCCGCTGGAGTTTGGGTGATGCTTAACATGAAGGTGGACACTAGCGACTTTGAACGCAAAGTGCGGGCGCTGGCAGAAATGCCTAACCTCGTTCGCAAGACGGTCGTTGGCGCGGTGTCCGATACCGTTGACGACATTCACACCCGGCAAGCACTGGAACTTAGCCAGTCGTTCAATAACCCTACCGCATACGTCAAAAGCGGACTTAAGAAGCGCTATCCCGGCGGTAAGATGGGGCAAGGCGTCGAAAAAGCGGGAACATACTTCTCGTTCTTTCCCGTTGGCAAATCCCCTGAGGATATTGTTCGCCCCCATGTGTTTGGCGGATCGCGGCGGCAGAAGCGCAATGAGCAGCGCCTAGGCCAGCTAGGACTTATCCAAGCGGGCGGCTTTGCCATCATGGGTAACGAATATCCCCGCAACGCATCCGGCGATATCCCCGGTGCGCGCTACACGCAGATGCTCCACCAACTCGGCGCACTGTCTGACATGGCTAGGCGGTCAATGCCCAAGAGCCGCCAGAAAGACCGCAAGGGGACCAGCTACTACGTTATCCGGCGTGGTGGCGTCCCCATCGCCATTGGTGAGCGCACTGGTTCGTCCACCCGCATCATGCTCGTATTTGCCCGCAGCACGAACTACAAGAAGCGCTTCGACTACTTTGGCGTCGGGCAGAAGCAAGTCGCATACAGTCTGCCGCTGCACTTCAACCGCATCGTGAGCAGATACTTGTCGAGGCTGCCATGAACGACAACCTGCCACCCGAAGGCCCAGCACACGCTTACGCACTGGCGTTGCTCAATGACCTGATGCTTGTTCTTGCCAATGCCAGCAAGGCAGGGCTTGAGCGATACGATAGCAATAGTGATCCGGTGTATGACTTCGCATTTTGGTCGAACGAATGCGCTAAGGCTGTTGGAGTCCGGAAGGTGGCGTAAAATTTTTGGCCCATAAATCGTATCCGGGGTCAAATTTTGGCTCGGAAAATGTATGGGGGTCCGGCTTCGCGCTTGGCCCCCTAAAATTTTGGCTCGGAAATAGCCAAGGGGGTCAAATTTTGGCCCAGAAATCGTATCGGGGTCTTGGCGACGATCCCCTCTATCCTGCCCCCCTACTGACCTGGCGCTGCGTTCCAGCTTGCCAAGCCGCTAACCGCAACACGACATATTGACGTATTCGATTAGATAGGCCCAGTTTATGCGGTTTTTTGCGTTAGACCACGCCACTGTGACGTGCTTATAGGGATGCATCGCAAACGAATGGCCACTGGCCGCCCATGAAAGGGGAAACGTGATGCAGGATTACATAAGCCTAAACACATTCGCGCATCTGGCGATTATTGTTCTCGCGCTCATTGCCGTTTGGCCAGCACGTAAGGGGAAGTAAGATGAAAATTAGCAGCAAAGAAAAGAACGCAATCGGCGCGGCCCATGCCGCAATCGAGTATCTTTCCAGCGCAACGAATTGGAGCGATGCAGGCGCATGGCGAGAGGCGGTTAAGCTGGGGCAAAAGCAAGGCCTCCCCTCAATTCTTGCTAAGGGAAAAGCAATTGAGGCATGGCACAAGGGCGCAACTAGCCCGAACCTTCCGGTAAGCGATATTTACATGATGCGCCCCGGATATTTGCGCGCATTCCTGCTAGGCGTTCGCCATAAGATTGAACGTTCAGAACACTCTTACAATGGGCCGATGTTTAGCCAAGCGCTTGACCTTTGCCCGGATGCAATCGCTGCATTTGAAACCGCCGCAATGAAGTGGATTGACGCATGAACTGGAAAGCTGGCGATGCAGTGCAATGGCGCTGCTATGGGCAACTTAAACGCGGCACGATCGTGGAAACGCCTAAGGGCAATGTTGCGATTATCCGTTGCCATGAAACATGGCGCAGGACTTGGGCCGGATTGGATAGCCTGGAAAGGGCAGAGTCATGAACCGCACTTGCACCATCCCGTTTAGCGGGTTTTACGAAAGCAACCACGACGCAATGCTCGACTATACGATTGAGCAGATTTGCAGCGATGAAAATGGCGACATTGACGACGCAAAGCACGATGCAGCTTGGCGGGCAATTGACTGGCGCAAGGTGCATCTCGCCTATGCGCAAGAATACGCTGCAAACCTGATTTCAGAATGCGGAATTCAAGGCGCGGCATTCGTCAAACTGGACAGTCCGCGCGAATATAACTTTCGCAGCGATGAAATAGACGTATCTATCCCGCTTGCTGAATTGCAGCGTATGCGGGGGGAAGTTGACGACGCAACCTTGCGCGCGATGGTGGCCGATAGGCTTGCCCCGCGTTCAGGCTTTGCCCCGTTCTATTCGGATGACTTGGACGATTGGGGCGAGCTTGACGAATGGGAAGCACCGCAACTGTCAATCCTAGTTGAATGCTACTGCGATATGTATGTTAAGGCATGGGAGCGGGACTATGAAATGGTTGACGACTGCAATGGGGCAATCACTGCCATGGTTGAGAATGCGTTGCCTGCTGATGTTTTGGGGATGATCTATGCTTGATGTCCGCAACTGGCGTAAAGCCCACAACATGACCCAAGAGCAAGCTGCCGATAGGCTTGGCATTAGCTGGCGTCAATTCCAGCGGATTGAGGCGGGGCGGTGCAAAGTGTCTGGTCCAATTGCTAGGTTGATCCAGTCAATGGAAGGGAATGGCGATGAATAACATTGAAGTGCGGGACGCAACTGGCTGGCTACTTGGCATTGTATGGGGACCGCTTGATTGGAGAGAACAAGGAAAGCAATGGGCCGCCACTCGATACGACAAGGGCATGACAGCAGCAGAATTTAAGCCTGATATTGCCAGCAAGGCCGATGCAAAGCGCTGGGTTCAAAGCGCTTAACGCACTAGATCACACACAAGCCCCAAGCCACAATCCCCGCCCTAACCGGCGGGGTTTTTTTGTGCGCGCGTGACAAGCTGGATGCCAGGTTGATAGCCATGCAACATCCGTGCCAGATCGACGGGTCCTCCCAGGGGTCTGGGCCGTGCGGGTGATTGGGACCCCGAAGTTTTCTGTCACACAGACTTACGCGTAATGTTATTGACCAAGCGCTGCATAAACACTATGATGTTAACATGTCTGATGAGCGCAAATTCTACGTATATGTGCACCGCAAAAAGAGCGATTTGGTGCCATTTTATGTGGGCAAAGGTCATGGGCGCAGGGCGTGGGAGGCAAGCGAAAAGCGTCGATCTCCGCACTGGGTAAACATAGCCCGGAAGCATGGCGTCTTTGTTGAGATTTACAGGGACGGCTTGACTGAGGATCAGGCATTTGAGGAGGAGAAGGGCCTAATCCTGAATTTGCGAGAAGTCGGAATAAAATTAGTTAACCAGACAGACGGCGGGGAAGGCGCTTCTGGCGTCAAGATGACCGATGAAAAAAAGGCCATCCTTCGCGCCGCACTGATGGGTCACAAGTTTAATCTTGGCCGAGTTCATAATGAAGAAGTTAGGGCGCGCATGAGTGAGGCCCAGCGGAAGCGTTATGAAAGCGGCGCTGCTCATCCATTTGAGGGGCGAACTCATAGCCCCATGACAAAAGCGCTTATATCAAAACGCTTGCAAGGCAGAAAATTTACCGATGAGACGCGAGAAAAAATGCGGGCCGCTGGCATCGGGAGGAAAATGTCAGACGAAGTGAAAGCTAAAATCAGGGAAAAGTGCTCTGGCGAAAATAGCCCGATGTATGGCGTTAGGGGTGAAGCCCACCCTGCATATGGGTTGACAGGGGCTAAAAACAAAATGTCACGGCCCGTTCGGTGCATTGATACTGGTCAAGTTTTCGAGTCAGTTAGCCTGGCGGCAAAGTTTCTAAGGGAAACAGCAAATCCAAAAGCATCGCACCAGCCAATACACTCAGCCGCCAGCAATCCAAAGCGATCAGCTTACGGTTTCAAATGGGAATTCGTAAATGATTGATATTGATGATATGCCGGAATTGGCGCTTAGTTACGATGAATGGCGCACCAGAAAAATTGCAGCCGAGGCTCAAGTTGCTGAATTGGAATTAGCAAGAATTCAAGGAACACTTTGCTTAAGTGAGGATGTAGTTAAGGCATGGGAAACAGTCTTACATGCTTGCAAGGCCAAGTTCCTATCAATGCCGACAAAGGCTGCACCGCTCCTTGCAAATGAAGTTGACGTTTCTGCTATCCAGCTAATTCTGGAGGAGCAAATTAAGGAAGCCCTTAGTGAACTTGCAAACTATCAGCCCTCAGTTGATCCAGTCAACACGGGCGCAGTTGCTGTCGAGCCTGTCAACGGCGATGAGGCAGTTGACACCTCCCCCAAGGCTAAGCGTCGCGGAATGGGCAGACCAAAGAAGGCGGCTAGACTCGCAGAGTAGCGCCGAACCGGGCCGCTGGATCACCGCACGTGCGGAATATCAGCGCGGGGTTATGGACGCTTGCTCTGATCCAGCGGTCAAAGAAGTCGTGTTTATGTGCGCCGCTCAGCTTGGCAAGTCTGAGTGCCTCAATAATACTATCGGCTATTACATGGATTATGATCCATGCCCGATATTGCTGATGCAGCCTACGCTTGACCTTGCAATGGCATATTCCAAGGACCGTATCACGGCGGGCCTGTTGAAATCCACCCCTTCGCTGCGTGACAAGGTGAAGGATAGCAAGGTGAAAGACAGTGGTAATACGCACTTGCACAAGGTTTTCCCTGGTGGCGCTCTGTCTCTTGTTGGCGCTAACAGTCCATCTTCCCTTGCTAGTCGTCCTATTCGTGTTGTCCTATGCGACGAAGTGGACCGATACCCTCCTAGCGCTGGTGAGGAAGGCGATCCGATCTCTCTGGCCAAGCGCCGCGCCGCGACATTCTGGAACCGAAAGATAATTCTTGTTTCGACGCCAACGAACAAAGGCGCAAGCCGTATCGAAGCGGCGTATGAAGAAAGCGATATGCGCAAATACCTTGTTCCGTGCCATGATTGTGGAAACGAGCAGGAGTTGGTTTGGGCTAATGTTAAATGGGAAAGCGATAATCCTAAAACCGCTATATATGTATGCCCGGAATGCGGATCAGTTTGGGGTGACGGCGAAAGGCGGCGCGCAGTTTCTAATGGACGGTGGGTTGCAACTCAGCCATTTAAAGGGGTAGCGGGTTTTCATTTAAATGCGCTTTACTCGCCTTGGGCTGTGCTGGCCGATGCGGTTGAAGAATTCCTTTATGCGCGTAAAGACCCCATGCGGCTAAAAACATTTGTCAACACCTTCCTAGGTGAAACGTGGGAGGATGAGGGCGACGGCGTTGACGACTACGCGGTGGCCAAGCGCAAGGAAGAATACACCGGCATTCCTGAGGAAGTGGTTGTTCTGACTGCTGGCGTTGACGTGCAGGACGACCGCTTGGAAGTGGAAGTTGTCGGCTGGGGCGCTGGCGAGGAAAGCTGGCAGATTGAGTATCACGTTTTGTATGGCGACCCGTCCAGCCCTTCGCTGTGGCAGCGCCTAGACGAAATCCTGCTGGCAACCTATGAGCATCCTACTGGCGAGCCGATGTTGATCCGGTCCACCTGCGTTGACAGCGGCGGGCATCATACGCGGGCGGTGTATAGCTATGCCAAGACGCGGGCGGCGCACAGGGTGTTTGCGATCAAGGGGGTTGGCGGCGAGGGCAAGCCGATTGTCGGGCGACCGTCAAAGAACAACATCGGCAAGGTGCCGCTATACGCCATTGGCGTAGATACGGCGAAAGAGGTGCATTACTCGCGGTTGCGTATTGAGGAACCGGGTCCGGGGTATTGCCATTTCCCTGCGTCGCGCGATGACGAATACTTTCGGCAGTTGACCGCCGAAAAGCAAGTTATCAAGTATCACAAGGGTTTCCCGTCGCGCGTTTGGGTGAAACATCGGACGCGAAACGAGGCTTTGGACGTTCGGGTTTATGCGATTGCAGCTTTTTCGATATTGAACGTGAATATTGATAGCCTTGTCAAGCGGTTTTATGCTAATATCGAAAAGCGGGTGGTCGGTTCGGCCAATACGGAGGTGGAGAAACCGCATCCTTTGGCTGATCCGAAGAAGGTTCGGCCCAAGCGCGGGGGCTTTGCGAGTAACTGGCGATGAGGGTCAATGTCTAATCTTTTCGATGAAAGCAATGCACCCGAAGGGGAACCGCTGAAGGTCGTTGTTGGCGACTTCATCCAGTGGAAGAAAACGGCGCTTGCGGCGAGTTATCCGCCTGCCACGCACTCTGCGCAGTATATCGCGCGGATTACGGCTGGTGGTGCGTCCGAAATCACGCTGGCAGCGATTGAGCGAACTGATTACTACCTGTTCCAAGTGCCTAGCGCTACGTCTGAGACGTTCACGCCGGGTTATTACCATTGGCAGCTTGAGATTACCGAAACCGCCAGCGGCAACCGGATTGTGGTTGAACGCGGAGAGTTTGAGGCCATCCCTGATCTTGACGCTAACGGTGCTGACCCGCGCACCCATGCTGAGATCATGCTGGACAAGATCGAAAGCCTGCTGGAAGGCCGCGCTGATAAGGATGTTTCGTCCTACTCTATTCAGGGCCGCTCGATCTCTAAGATGAGCATTTCGGACTTGCTCCAGTGGCGGGATTATTACCGCAAGGAAGTCAACAAAGAGCGCCGTGACAATGCGATTGCCATCGGCAGGCCCACCAAGACCACGATGAAGGTTCGTTTCCTATGAGCGTTTGGCGCGCAATTCTCGGTCTGCCGGTGGAGCAAGCCCGCCCGGTCGCAAAGCGCAGCTACCACGCTGCCACGGTTGGGCGGCTGTTTGCTGACTTCAACAGTTCCAGCGGCTCTGCCGACGCGGAACTGCGCAACAACATCGCGGTGATGCGTAATCGCGCCCGCGAACTGGCGCGGGATGACGTTTACGCCAAGCGCTACCTAGAATTGCTGGAAACCAACGTTGTTGGCCCCAGCGGCATGGCGTTTCAGGTGAAGGCGCGCAACACCGATGGCAGCCTTGACGCTATTGGCAATAACATCATCGAAAATGCGTTCGCCACGTTTGCGCAGGTGGGCAATTGCACTGCTGACGGGCGGATGAGTTGGGTTGACTTGCAGAAATACGTCATTCGCACGGTGGCACGCGATGGCGAGGCGTTCGTGCAGGTGGTTCGCAATCGCTCGTTCGTGCATGGGCTGGCGTTCCACCCGTTTGAAGCGGACATGATTGACGAGGACAAGAACCAAAAGCTGTCCAACGGCAATGAAATCCGCATGGGCGTGGAAGTTGACCAGTATCAGCGCCCGGTAGCGTTCTACGTCAAGGAAAAGCACCCTGGCGACTATCAGTTCGCCACGATGGTCAAGGTTGACAGCCGCCGTGTTCCGGCTGCGGACATTATTCACGTTTACAAGCAGGATCGTGCTGGCCAAACGCGCGGGGCAACGTGGCTGGCGGCTGCTTTGACGCAGGTTAAGATGCTTAACGCGCACCGTGAGGCTGAATTGGTGGCTTCGCGCATGGCTGCATCCAAAATGGGCTTCTTTACGTCTGAAAGCGGCGAGGATGCCCCCGCTGACGGCTATGACAACGGCGTTCCGATGATTGACGCGGAGCCGGGGACGTTCCACCAGTTGCCCGACGGAGTTAAGTTCACGCCGTTTGACCCGTCGCACCCCGCCACGGCGTTTGCGGAGTTCCAGAAGGGCATCCTGCGTGGCCTAGCCAGCGGGCTTGGGGTTTCCTACGCTTCGCTGTCAAATGACCTTGAAGGGACTTCCTACAGTTCGATCCGCCAAGGCGCGCTTGAGGAGCGGGACGCTTACAAGAACGTCCAGAACTTTGTCCTTGAGCATTTCGTGCTGCCCGCTTACGCGACTTGGCTGCGGCACGTTATGGAGTTCGGATATATCCCGATCCCAGCCACCCGGTTTGGCAAGTTTTATAACGCGACCATTTTCCGCCCGCGCGGCTGGCAGTGGGTTGACCCGCAAAAGGAAATCAACGCGGCTGTCGAGGCGATGCATAACGGCATCATGTCGATGCAGGACGTTTCGAGCCAGTATGGGCGCGACGTTGAAGAAACGTTTAGCCAGTGGCAGCGCGATAAGGAAACCGCCGAAGCATTCGGCCTAGAACTGGCGTTCTTCCCGTTCGGGGGGAATACCGCCAACAAGCCACGAGTTGAGGGGGCGGCTGATGGACAGTGACAACAAAGAATTGAATGTTGGCACGGAACTTGCTACAGTGGAAGGCGAGGCTGTTGAGGTTCGCGCCGTGGATAACATTGAAGAACGTCTAGAGGTTGATGTTGAGGCGGATGCCGGCGTCTCTGACTTGCCCGAAGAAGTCATGCCGATGGGCGATGACGAACGCAAGGCTGCGCCTCAGCTTGAGCATCGCGCCTTTGCGCTTGATGCCCGCGCGATCAATGAGGAAGCGCGCACCGTCAACATCGCGGTGTCGTCTGAATTGCCGGTGGAACGCTCGTTCGGGCGTGAAATCCTTGTGCATGAAGAAGGCGCGATTGATCTAGGTTTTCTGTCGTCTGGCCGCGCTCCGCTGCTGCTGGATCATGACATGGAGCGCCAGATTGGCGTTATTGAGTCTGTGGAACTTTCTGGGGACCGTGTGATGCGAGCCAAGGTCCGGTTCGGTCGCTCGGCACTTGCCCAGGAAGTTTTTCAGGATGTTGTCGATGGTATCCGGGGGAATGTCTCTGTCGGCTACCGCGTCAACAAAATGGAGCGGTCTACGACTGACAAGGATGCTTACCTTGTCCGTTCGTGGTCGCCCCTTGAGGTATCGGTTGTTTCGATCCCCGCCGACCCGTCAGTTGGTGTGGGCCGCAGCGCCGCAGCCCTCGAACCCAAACCTACCGTTGAACCATCCATCAAAAAGGAGGCCAAAATGGCCGACGAAGTTAATCTGGATGCGGTTCGGGCCGAAGCTGCTGCTGCCGCTGCCCGCAATGCCGCTGATATTGTTGCCCTCGGCGCTCGTCACAACAAGCGCGATCTGGCTGAAGCTGCTCTGCGCGATGGCAAGACCATCGAACAGTTCCGTGGCGAACTGCTGGACGTGATCGGCAGCACCCCGATGGCCGACACCGATGTTGGTCTGTCGAAGAAGGAAATCCGCCAGTTCTCGGTGACGCGCGCAATCGCGGCCCTGATGAACCCCGGCGACCGCAAGCTGCGCGAAGCTGCTGCGTTCGAGTTTGAAGCCTCGGAAGCCGCTGCTCAGCGTTATGGCCGTTCGGCTCAGGGCATCATGGTCCCGACCGACGTTCTTGGCGTTTGGGTGAAGCGTGATCTGAACACTTCGGACGATAACGAAATCGTTGCCACCAACCTGATGGCCGGTTCGTTCATCGACGTGCTGCGTAACTCGGCTTCCGTTATGGCGGCTGGTGCGCGCATGATGCCGGGTCTGGTTGGCAACGTTGCGATCCCGAAGAAGGCGACCGCATCGGCTGGCGGCTGGATCAGCACCGAAGGTGGCGCGTCGAGCGAAAGCGAGCCGACCTTCTCGCAGGTGACGATGACCCCGCGCACTGTCGGTGCCTACACCGACATGACCCGTCAGGCGATTCTCCAGTCCACCCCGGCAATCGAAGCGCTGGTGCGCGACGATCTGACGCAGGCGCTGGCTCTGGCCATCGACAAGGGTGCGCTCGAAGGTTCGGGTTCGTCGGGTCAGCCGACCGGCATTCTGAATACCGTTGGCGTTAACAAGCCGACTGCGTTTGCTGCCGCTGTGCCGACCTTTGCTGAAATGGTCGCGCTGGAAACCGCTCTGGCGGAAGACAACGCGCTGCTCGGCAATCTGGCCTACATCACCGACGCTGCCACTTATGGCGGTCTGAAAACGAAGTCGAAGGACAGCGGTTCGGGCATGTTCGTTCTGGAAAACGGGGAATCCAACGGCTACCGCGTCATCCGTTCGCAGCAGGCCACTGCCGGTAACGTTTACTTCGGTAACTTCTCGGACCTGCTCATCGGCATGTGGGGCGGGCTTGACCTGACGGTTGATCCCTACACCGCTTCGTCGAGCGGCACGGTCCGCATCGTTGCGCTCCAGAGCGTTGACGTTGCGGTTCGTCACGCTGTGTCGTTCGCCTATAACAACGACGGCGTGTAATAGGGGGCGGGGCGGTGTTTGGAAGCACCGCCCCTTCCTTTCGGAGAATGAACCATGCAGTATAAGTGCATTCGCGGAACGGTAACGTCAAACGGTCCGGTGGCTGTTGGTGACGTTGTTTCGCTTCCCGACTATGAAGCGCGCATTCTGATGGGCCAGGGTAAGTTTGTGCCTCATGTCGCAGAGGAAGTGCGTTATGCTGCCCCGGTAGTTGAGCATCGTGATCCGGTTGCTCCTGCCAAGCGTGGGCGTCCGCGCAATGGCGGTTGAAACTGCCGACGATATTCTTGATTTCTTCGCGCTAGACGACTTCGCGGAGACGGCGACCTATACGCCGCTGGCTGGTAGCGCGCGTTCGGTGCAGGGCATTTTTGACGCGCCCCAAGCAAGCCGTAACGCCACCGACATGATAGACATCACCATCCCTGCCCCGCAGTTCGTTTGCCGCACCGCTGACGTTCCTAGCGCGGCTGACGGGGATAGTCTTGTGATCCGGTCTGTAACCTATTACGTCCGGGTTGTGCTGGATGATGGCACGGGCGTTTCGACGCTTATTCTGGAGCGCGCATAAATGTCGCACGTTCGCCAGCAAATCCGCGACCGGATCGCAACGCTGGTGACTGGCTTGCCGGTGACGGGTAGCAGCGTTTACAAGATGCGCCGCTATGCGCTGGACGATAGCAAGCTGCCCGCTATTTGCGTCTATACTACTGACGAAAGCAGCGCGCTTATCACGGTTGGCGCGCGAACTTTGCGGCGTGTTATCAACGTCATGGTTGAAGCGTTCGCCAAAGGCTCAAGCACCAGCATCCACGATACGATTGACGGAATTTGCGTTTCGATTGAGGAAGCGATTGCTGCTGACTTCGCGCTGAATGGGTTGGCCAAGTCAACCGTTCTGACTTCAACCGAAACGGATATTGACGTTACCGGGCAGAACGCCATCGCTTCGGCGCGGTTGGTTTACGCGGTTGAATATGTTACTAGCATTGGTGATGTGGAGACTGCACGTTAGTCTAGCATATTCGCTAAATATGGGCTATTGTCAGCCCGCAAACCGGCCCAAAGTGGGTAATTGAGGAGCAGTAGTAATGGCCACGCACACTGGCAGTGAAGGCACCGTCAAGGTGGGTGCCAATGCGATTGCAGAAATCCGTTCGTATTCGGTGGAAGAAACCGCCGACACGACCGAAGACACCACTATGGGCGACACTTATCGCACCCATAAGACCACGCTGAAGTCGTGGAGCGGTTCGGTTGATGTGTTTTGGGATGAAACCGACACGACCGGCCAGGGTGGCCTGACTGTTGGTAGCGAAGTTACCATTAACTTCTACCCGGAAGGTTCGACCACGGGCGATAGTTATAAGACTGGCACCGCGATTGTGACTGGCAAGACCATCACCGCCAGCTTTGACGGTATGGTTGAAAGCACCATTACTGTGCAGGGCACTGGTGCGCTGACGACTTCCACGGCCTCGTAAGGGATAATTTATGAGCATTGCCAAGCGGATTGCAGAGCGCACCAGCCTGAAGCGTCATATTGAGGTTGCAGAGTGGGGCGAGGACGGGAAGCCTGAAAAGATTTATTATGGCCCGCTGCTGGCCGGTGAATTGAACCGCATCCAGCGCAAGCACCCGACCTTCCTGCAATCCGCTTCGTTTGAGGCAATGGTTGACCTGATTATCCTTAAGGCTGAAGCCGGTGACGGCGCGAAGCTGTTTACGCTGGAGGATAAGCCGGTCCTGATGCGCGAGGAAGTCAGTGTGATTTCGCGGGTCGCTGCGGAGTTCATGGGCGGCACCAGCGTTGAAGACGCGGAAAAAAACTAAGGGCCGATCCGCTAAGGTATAATCTGATTACCTTGGCGGATCGTCTCGGCAAGACGATTGCTGAAATAGAGCAAATCAGCATTGACGAATACAACGAATGGCTTGCCTATTTCAAATTGAGTGACGAAAGGCAGAAACGTGGCGCAGCAAAATGTTGAGTTTAACATTGGCGCTAACGTTACGGGGATGGAGGCAATCGCCACCCTGATTAACCGGGTTGGCGCGCTAGAGGCGGAGACGAAAAGGTTGGCCAGCGCCAATGCTGGCCTTGCCGCGTCAACAGAAACTGTCATCAGGAACGGCGTCCGTTACAACAATGCGCTGGATGCGCAGAGCAAGCAGTTGCGTCAGTCGCGCCAGGGGGTGCAGCAACTGGGGATGCAGTTCAACGACTTTGCCACTTCGGTTTCGACCGGGGCAAGTCCTCTGCAAGCATTTAACCAGCAAATCGGCCAAGTCGGTTACGCCATGTCGATGATGGGCGGGACGGCGGGCAAGATTGGCGCATTCTTGGCTGGACCGTGGGGCGCTGCACTTCTTATCGGCTCAATGGCGCTTGGCCCGCTGATTAGCAAGCTATTTGAAAGCAAGGATGCCGCCGAAAAGGCCGCTGAAGCGCATTACAAGTATTTGGATGCCGTTGCTGCGGGAAACAATGCCGATCTGATTAAGGCGGAGCTTGAGGTTGCCAAACTTCAAGAAAAACGCATGGAGTTGGACCTAAAGGCGTCTAAGCGAGGGCGTGGTCGCGGCCTGCTGTTTGGTGGTGACATTGGCTTCACCAATCCTAAGAAAGAAATGGCAGAGGTTGACCAGCAAATTCGCTGGATGCAACTCGCAATCAATCGCGGTAATGCAGCGCGCGAAAAGTTGGCTAAGGCTCAAACAACTGTGGCCCGCAGTGCTGGTGGCGGACGCTCTGCCCGTAGTGGCGGTGGACGCGCCGGGGCTGTCAAAGACCCGTTCTCTGCGCAGCAATACATGGAGGCTAAGCGTCGGGAATGGGCTATTCAGGATGAAAAGTTCTGGATTGAGCAGGCCGACAAGCAAGAGCAACGCACTATTGACGGCGCACTTGCTTTGCAGGATCAATTGCGGGTTTTGGCAGAAGTCAATAAGGATGCGTATATCAAGCCGATTGATGACGCATTGAGCGAACTGTCGCGCTCTTACACCAGTATTGGCACCAGTGTTGCTGGTGCGTTCAAGGGTATGCTCACCGGGGCGACTTCTTGGAAAGACGGCATGAAGGGCATCATCAATTCTGTCATTGACGAACTGTGGCGGCTGTATGTTGTGCAGCAAATTGTCGGGCTGATTGGTAACGCGCTTGGCGGAATTGGCCTGCCCATTCCGAACATCGCTGGCGCTCGTGCCAATGGTGGCCATGTCAGCGGAAACCGCCCTTATCTGGTTGGTGAGAACGGGCCGGAACTGATGGTGCCGGGTGGTAGCGGGACGATCATTCCGAACCGCAATCTTGGCATGGGCGGGACTGGCGGTAGCGGTATGACGATCAACGTTGACGCGCGCGGGGCGAATGACCCTGCCGCTGTCCGTGCGCAGGTGCAGCAAGGCATTCTTGAGGCGGCTCCGGCGATTATCGCTGCTGCGGAGGCGCGCACGGTGCAGGGTATGCGTAGGCCGCGCCTTGGGGGTGCAATGCAATGACGACTATCACCCTGCCCTTGACGCCGCGCCCTAACGGGATGGCATGGAAGCTAATCCAGCCTAGTCAGGTCAATACCTCGGAGTGGACCGGCGCGCGCCAAGTCCTGCCTAGCAATCGCGGCTGGTGGGAATGCCAGTATAGCTTGCCGGTTATCGGCGGCACGGCGAATGTGCTGGCTTGGCGCTCATTCTTTGCGCAGGCGCGCGGGGCTGCGAATGATTTCCAAGTCCCGGTTGACGTTGTGGCGCAATCGAAACTGCCTAACACCGTGCTGGTGCGCGGCGCTGGGCAAACCGGGCGCTCGATTATTACGGATGGCTGGCCCGCTAGTTCCACGGTGCTGAAGGCTGGGCAGTTCGTCACGATTGAAAACCAGCTTGTGCAGTTGACGGCGAACGCTACCAGCGACGGCAGCGGCATTGCGACGATTTCGTTTGAGCCTGCCATTCGCGCGGCTCCGGCGGATAACGCGCCGGTTGAATACCGCAATCCGTATGCGCTCATGTATATGGTGGAGGAGCCGCAAGTTTCGGTCGAGCCAGCGCATATCTATACGCTGGGTTCGCTTAATCTGCGCGAGAGTTTCTAATGGTTGACGCGACCACCCAAGGCGCGCTTGAGGCGACTGTCCTTTATTGGCGGATGTTGCTTTGGGCCGACTTCGACGGCGACCCCTTGCGCGCCACTAGCGGGCTGTATGACCGCACGATTAGCGGCAGTGGCGATGCGGAACTGGACGGCTTTTACGATAGCTATGACCACAACCTGATTTCGGTTGGGCCGGTCAAGCATAACGAGACGGGCAGCGATACCGTCACCGTCACCATGAGCGGGCTGCTTTTGAATGCCGATCTGCTCAATATGATTGGCGACCGAACTAAGTGGCAGGGGCGTTCGGCGCGGCTGTGGTTTTACTGCGCCGACGAAAACGAAACGCAAGTCGGCTCGATTATCCCGTATTACACCGGGTATATGAATGATGTTGTGATTGCCGGTTCGCCTTCGGAGCAGCGCATTACGCTGACGATTGAGAACTACCTCGCCACGCTGTCTGGCGCGCCTTCGCAAACATATATGATGCAGAACCTCTTTGACGCTGGCGACCTTAGCGCGAATGCCACGCTCGGCGCGGCTAACGGGCTGGGCAGCGGTTCGGGTGTCTCTAGCGCGGTTGGCGGCGGGGCTTCGATCTGGACCGACCGCATGAATACGCAGGTGCGATAATGCGGGTATCGGATTGGGAAAACCGCCTAGCGGAATATATCACCAGCAAGCGCCATGAGCCGTTCGCCTATGGCAAGAACGATTGCTGCTATTTTGCGTTCGGTGCGGTTCAGGCTGTCACTAGCGAAGATCGCATGGCTGAGTTTCGCGGCAAATATCGGACGCTTGCCGGTTCGATCCGGGCGCTGCGCGACATTGGCGCGGGCGATCTGGAAAGCACCATGAACGCCAAGTTCGACACAATGCCGGTAAGCCATGCGCGGCGCGGCGATATTGTGTTCTTTGACGGCTCAATTGGCGTGGTGGCTGGCGACTTCGCGTGGTTTGTCTCGGACGATGGCTTAGAGCGTGTGCCGCGCGAGTATTGGGAAAAGGCGTGGGCGAATGGGTAAGCTGCTGAAGATTATCGCTGGCGCTGCGCTTGTCGTTTTCTCTGGCGGCATCGCCGGGGCGATTGGTCTTGGCGCTGCGGCAACGGCTGCTGTAGGTAGCGCCATCCTAGCCATCGGCGCGTCTATGGCGCTGTCCGGCGTGTCGTCCCTTGTATTCGGCAACAAAACGCCTCGCAGCCAGCTATCGCGCCTTAACGTCTCGCTTGACGTAACGACCCCGCGCAAGGCCGTGTTCGGCACTACGGCAATGAACCTGGACATTCGCTATCAGGAAGCCAGCGGGGCAAATCAGGAATACATTGACTACGTGCTTTGCGTTGCGGCGCACAAGGTCAAGTCGATTGACGAAATCTGGTTCGAGGAAAAGCAGGCTTGGACTGCGGGCGGCGGCGTTACGTCAACGTATTCTGGCTATCTGACGGTTGCCACCATTCTTGAAGGCGGCGCGGCCAGTTACTTCACCGTCAACGGCGGTTCGCGCTGGGGTGCGGATGAGCGTATGACCGGCTGCGCGCTGGTGCATATCCGTATCAAGCGCACCGGCAACGACAAGAAATCCGAAAGCCCGCTGGTTAACGGGATGCCTTCGCGCGTTACCATCATTGGCGAGGGCGCGCTGCTTTATGACCCGCGCCTTGACAGCACCGTAGCGGGCGGATCCGGCGCGCACCGGGCTGATAATCAGGCCACTTGGGGCAGCTACACGGCGGCGGACGATACCGATAACCCGGCGCTGCAACTGTTGTGGTGGCTGCTGGGTTGGAAAATCAACGACCGCCTGTCGATTGGCTGCGGTGTTCCGCCAGAGCGCATTGACCTGCCTAGCTTTATCACGGCGGCAAATATCTGCGATGAGGACGTTACGCTTGCCATCGGGGGGACGCAAAAGCGCTACCGCACCAGCGGCACGGCTTCCGATGCAGACGACCGCATGGGCATTATCAATACGTTCCTTTCCTGCATGAACGGCACGTTGCGCGATAGCGGCGGCAAGCTGACTTTGCAGGTTATGAAAAACGACCTTGCCGATTATGTGCTGGACTTTGACGAAAACGACATCATTGGCGAGTTTGAGTGGAACCAGACGCGCGGGCTGACGGATAGCTACAACGCGGCGCGCGGGCGGTTTATTGACCCGTCCACCACCAGCCTTTACCAGATGGCCGACTATCCCGAAGTTGGCTTTGCCAGCCCGGACGGCATTCCGCGCGTCATGGCTCTTGACCTGCCTTACGTGGAAGACGGGCGGCGGGCGCAGCGCATTGCTAAGCAGGTGTTGCAACGCAACCAATACCGGGGAATGTTCTCGGCCACGTTCAAGGCCAAGGCGCTGGGGTGCAGCGTGGGCGATGTGGTGCGGATTTCGTTCTCTGCCCTTGGCTGGTCAAATAAGCTGTTCCGCGTCGTATCTCAGGAAATCCGCTTTGACGGGTTGGTGCCTATGGCGCTGGTGGAGGAAAACGCGGCGATTTACGCATGGGATGCAGAGGATAGCGCGCCGGTTAGCCCGACCGCGCCGGTTGTTTATGACCCGCTCAATAACCCGTTTATTCAGGGTATTGCGCAAGTCGGTTCGCGCCACGAGCCTGGGGACACTACGGCGGCGTTCACGGCAAATTACGCAGGCGTTTTGGATAGTGGCCAGTTGCCTCGCAATATCGCCTTCAAGCGCTGGCAGATTACTGCTGACGTTACTGCCGATGCAACGTGGGCGATTGAAAGCCAAGGCGGCATCACTGGCGGCACCGTTACGGTGGTTGACGGGATTGTCACCATCCCCAGCGGCGTGTCGATACCCGCTGCAACCGAAATCATTGTATCGTCTTTGTACGATGGCGTGACGCTTGTTAGTCGGATCGCCGTAACTAAGACTAACGGCGCTTCGCCTCCGGGGACGGGCGGCGGCACTAGCGTTAGCGATAGCACGTTTGGCACCGTTAGCGGGACGACGCTTGCAGCGATTTCGGACCTTATGACGGTCAAGACCGGCACTGGCGGGCAACTTACGTTTAGCGCTCCGCTGTCGATCTATGCCGCCGCCGCATCGCCTGACGGTATCTTTGGTGCAATCGGCCAGTGGCGTTATCGCCCGGTGTCTGGCTCGTTCTCGGATGCCGGGACGCAGGCGGACGAAATCTTTGCGGCCACCGTTGAATTGGAGAGCGGAGTCTATTTTGCCAGCGCCGGGTACATTGACATTAGTGCCACCGTCACTGGCTTGACGGCCAGCACCGACTACGAGGTTCAGTTGTTCGCGGCGCGGGACAGCTCCAGCCCGACAAAAACGTTGAGTTTTGGCGGGACGGCAACGGTAACGGGTAGCTAATCATGGATGTTTGTGTTACGAATACGGCGCGCACCGTAGGGGTCCGATATGGCTTTTGAATTTGACATTACACACCCCAGCAAGCACGTTCCCTTTGGCGGCGCGTCTGGGGATGGCGACTTTGTTTACCTCGGCGTTGACTTGTCGGCTGCGGCGTTCCGTATGACGCTTGCCCCGCAGGTTGGCAGTG
>JACCDY010020116.1_pt1 | contig 18034 bp, 15 predicted proteins | sample 7446391 | NCBI WGS metagenome assembly JACCDY01 (sample SAMN15323451, study PRJNA562643) | freshwater metagenome | isolation source: river surface water | place: USA:Blue River Watershed | collected 2017-08-18
ATACTCATATGCACCTCTTCTTCAACAACGCTACCTTCAATCCAGGTGATTTGTGTTTGTGTCATATTCATCATCCCTTCAGGTGGGTTCTGGGGTTGAAATCAAAAGCTTTCTCTAGTGTTTGATAAGCTTCTTTTTGTGCGTCTGATTCAGCATTCGGCAAGACAATGGTGGGTACTACGTATAAATCACCAGCTTCTTTGCTTGGGATGCCTTTTTCCTTGAGTCGCATCTTTCGGCCAGTTGCCGTACCTGCAGGAATCTTTAACTCCAAAGTGGAGCCTGCGGGAGTAGGAATATTAACGGTAGTTCCGAGTGCAGCTTCCCATGGGGCTAATGGCAAATCAAGATAAACATCTTTGCCATCCACGCGATAAATCGGGTTTGGATGGAGATCAATCTCGAGGAACAGATCCCCTGCACCGCCTGTACCCATGCCTGGACCGCCTTGCCCAGCTAGGCGCAAGTTTTGCCCAGCTTTGATACCCTTTGGAATGCTGACATCAAGTTTACGTTCCTGGGTGCTGACATGACCGTTGGCATCTTGCGTAGGCATATGCAGTGAAATAGTGCGTTTTGCACCGTTATAGGCATCGGCGAGGTCAATCAATATTTTGGCGTGATGATCTTGGCCTTTAAAGTTCATACCTTGACGGGGGTTTCCACCTCGACCGCCTTGAGTATGGCGACCTCTGCCAAAAAGAGATTCAAAGAATTCACTCTGATCCCCTTCATAGCCCCCACCAAATCCACTATTACCACCACCAAAGTTGCCATCAGAATATTCAAATCCCTCATTCCAGTTCGGTGGAGGTGAGAAATCTTGACCATTTTTCCAATTGGCGCCCATGCGATCGTATGCAGCGCGTTTCTCGGTATCTTTTAGTGCGGAGTAGGCTTCGCCGACAGCTTTGAATTGTTCTTCTGCACCAGCTTCTTTATTCACATCCGGGTGATATTTGCGAGCTAGCTTGCGATAAGCTGCCTTGATCTCCGCTTCAGTAGCACCGCGTGCTACACCGAGTGTTTCGTAGTAGTCCCTGAATTTCATAATCCTAATGAAGTCCTGATTGAATCAATAGTCTTCATTCTACAATCCCCAGCTCTCTTTTTTCGCTTCTTTTGAGCAAAGAAAAAGCGGGCATGAAGCCCGCTTAGTAGCGCTCTCAGTCTGAGGCTGGACTTAGCTCATAACTCCAACTTGCCAGGGTACGAATTCATAATCCCCAAGACCCAATAGCTCGCTTTTTGAGGCCTCACCAGAAGCCGTTCTCAGAAAGAGCTCAAAAATGCGTTGCCCCATCACTTGGACTGATACCGTACCATCCAAGATCTCACCGCAATTAATATCCATATCTTCGGTAAGTCGTTCGTACATGGGCGTATTGGTGGCAAGCTTGATACAAGGTGCTGGCTTTGATCCAAACATGGATCCACGTCCTGTTGTGAATGCAATCAGGTTTGCGCCACCAGCAATCTGACCGGTTGCTGAGACAGGATCAAACCCCGGGGTATCCATAAATACAAAGCCTTTAGCTGTTACAGGCTCTGCGTATCGATACACTTCCATTAAGGGGCCTGTGCCGCCTTTCATGGAGGAGCCAAGTGACTTTTCGAAGATATTGGCTAGACCACCAATTTGATTGCCGGGGCTAACTTGTCCATTGATTTGGACATCGCGACCAACGGAGTATTCATCTTTCCACCAGCGAATACGTTGGATTAATTTTTCGCCAATTGCTTTGCTTGCAGCTCGACGAGTCAGTGTATGTTCAACGCCATAAATCTCCGGTGTTTCGGAGAGGATACCTGTGCCACCATGGCGCGACAAGATATCAATTGCGGCACCTAAGGCTGGGTTTGCAGTAATGGATGAGAATCCATCGGATCCGCCACATTGCAGGCCAACGCACAAGTGGCTTGCAGAAACAGTTTGGCGTTTCGCTTTGTTAGCTTCTGGCAAGAGCGCTTTCACAGCTTCAATGCCAGCTTCAATTGTTTTGCGTGTGCCACCAGTCTCTTGCATGATGAAAGTATGCAAAGTAGAGTTTTCTTGCAATGACTCTTGCTCCATCAATCCTTTGAGCTGATTGCGTTCGCAACCTAAGCCAATGATCAGAGCGGCGGCTAAGTTAGGGTGTTGCGCATATCCTGCCATGGTTCGGCGAAGCAGTTGCATAGGCTCACCGCTCATCTCCATACCGCAACCAATGCCATGACTGAAGGCGACAACACCGTCAATATTTGGAAAATCTTTCAATCGTTCTGGTGTGAACCAATCTGCAATTTTGTTGACAACAGTTGCAGAGCAATTGACTGTAGATAGAATGCCAATGAAATTGCGCGTACCTACTTTTCCATTGGCACGTACGTAACCTTGGAAGGTTGCGCGCTCAGATTCTGGGAGGAGGGTAGTGGGTTTGTACTCGCTGGCATAGGCATAGTCGCGATCGAATTCACGAAATTCTGTATTGTGGCTATGGACCATCATGCCGGGTTCAATATCGGTATTGGCAAATCCTACTGTCACGTTATATTTCAGGATGGGTTCGCCCTTAAGTATTTTCTTAGCAGCAATTTTGTAGCCTGCAGGAACTTGGCTACGGCTTGTGAAGTTCTCGCTAGGTACAGCCTCACCGATTCCAACGTCTATGCGAGCAACCACAATATTGTCATTAGGGTGCAGGCGAATAATTGGCCCAACTAATTTTTTTCCAGATGTTTCAATCATGTAATGCTTTCGGTAAATAGTTTTTTATTGATTAATCCATGTTCAATACATCAAAGGCTGCCTTCAGTCTTTTTGAATATGAGTTTGAGGTCTGTTGAATTTCTTCCGGGGTCCATTTTCTGAAGCCCTCACCAGCTTTCATACCCGTTTTTCCTTCATTCATTAGCTGCACTACTTTTGGCGGTAGGGTGGTGATATTGGAAAGGGATGGGTAGATTTCTTTTGCTGCATTGGCCATTCCATCCCAGCCAGAGATCTCTTTTTGAGTCATTGGACCAACGGCTGCATAACGAAAACCAAAGCTGTAACGCACAGCATCATCAATATCTTCAGGGCTTGCAATTCCTTCTTGTACAAGGGAGAGCGCCTCTCTCATTAATGCATGTTGAATTCGGTTTGCCAAAAATCCAGGAATATCTTTTTTAACCAGTACTGGTTTTTTGTCAACAGCCTTATAAAGATGGCATATCTGTTCTGCAAATGCCAATGCTGTTTTTTCTCCCATCACAATCTCTACCAACGGAACTACTTCTGCTGGCATAAAGTAGTGAGCTCCCATCATGCGATTTGCGGTTTTCAGGTCAGCAGAGATTTTAGTAATTGGAAAGCCCGAGCTATTACTACCGATTGGTATGTGAGCTGGTACTTTGCCATCCAGGTAAGCAAAAATTTGTTTCTTTAATTCCAGGTTTTCGGAAATGGTCTCAATTACCCAGGAGCAATTACCCCATGCTTCCCATTCTTCCATGGTAGTGCTTACTTGATCTAATTCGATAGCGGTTGCATCAAGCGAAGCATTCTTACCGTGTAATCCAATCTTGATTGCTAGTTGAATTGCCTTTTGAAGACAGGCGCCAGATTTTTCTTTGCTTCTTCCTAGGATTGCAACAGGGATGCTGTGGGAAATGAATCCTGCCGCAATTCCTGCGGCCATAGTTCCGGTGCCGATCACGGCTACATATTGACTCATGTTTTTATCTTATGCGGTGAAGTGTGGATAGTCTCAAGTTTTTATTGATGATAAAGGTCAAAGACCAAAACTTCGGCATCCTTGCCATTGCTAACGCTTAGTTTGCTTTCACCTTCAATGAATAAAGCGTCTCCACTAGAAAGGTTTATGCCGTTGATATCCAGCGATCCCCTGACGAGATGAACATAGGCTTTGCGTTTTGGGTCAAGATCGAATTGCTGAGTCTGTGCACCGTTAAAAAAGCCCGCATACATTTTGGCATCTGCATGAATTTTGACGGCATTGCCTCCACCATCTGGCGATGCAATTAGGCAGAGCTTCCCTAGTTTCTCTTCGAGGGGAATAGATTTTTGCTCGTAGCTTGGAGGGATTTCCGTGACATTGGGCTCAATCCAAATCTGCAGAAAGTGGGTACTTTGATCCTTGGCGTGATTGAACTCGCTATGGGTGACACCAGAACCCGCACTCATGCGTTGAATGTCGCCAGGTGGAATGCCTTTGACATTCCCCATGCTGTCCTCATGAGCCAATTCACCAGATAAAACATAGCTGATGATTTCCATATTACGGTGACTGTGCTTACCAAAACCCATGCCTGCGGCGACCCGATCCTCATTGATCACCCTTAAATTACCCCAAGCCATAAATTGAGGGTCGTAATAACCGGCAAAAGAGAAAGAATGAAAGCTTTTCAGCCACCCATGGTCAGCGTAGCCACGGTCTTGAGATTTGCGAATAGAGAGCATGATGAAGATCTTTTCTGGTGGAGTTAAGCACATTATCATTAGCTTTTGACATATTTGCTGATTGGCCTTCCATGGGAAGTATCAAACAAGACATTAAAGAAACCTACCTAGGTCTCTATGAGACCGCTCAAGAAAAATGGGGAGACTTTACTCAGTTTTTGAGGGAGGCATGGCCCATCCTGATCTTCCTCTTGCTGGGATTGCTTGCGGTCTGGTTGTATGCCGATCCTCCTCCCCCTAGGCATGTAGTGATGGCGACGGGGCAGCCTGGTGGATCCTATGACATTCTGGGAAAAAAGTATGCGGCCTTTTTTGAGAAAAAAGGTATTACGCTAGAGCTACTTCCTACCAAGGGCGCGGAAGAAAACATGAATCGTTTGGCGGATCGTAAAGATCCTGTTCAGGCCGCATTTGTTCAGGCGGGCGCCTTTGATCCCCATTCTGTGAAAGGTGTTCAATCCCTTGGCACAATTTCCTATGATCCCATTTGGTTGTTTTATCGGGGTGCAGAGGTAAAGGAAACTGACTATGAAGAGATTAAGGTCAGATCGCGTTACTTTCTCAATTCCCGAATGTCTGTTGGTGAGAAGGGGAGTGGAACTTACGCTCAAGCCATTCAAATTATGAGGGCCAATGGATTTGAAGAGGGCGCCCATTTTCTGTATCTCTCTGGATCAAAATCGGTAGAGGCTTTAAAAAAGGGTGAGATTGATGCTGCATTTATTGTGGATGCTTACGAAGCGCCAAATGTTCAGGCGCTATTGGCGGACCCCAATTTACATTTATCGGCATTTCCTCGGGCAGAGGCCTATTCCCGTTTACTGCCGTACATGCAAATTCTGAATGTTCCAACGGGTGGGTTTAGTTTGATACGCAACTTTCCTGCCAAGGATATTAAGTTGATGGCCTCAACCACAAATTTGCTCATTGATGACAGAATGCATCCGGCAATTCAATTCTTATTTTTAGAGGCCGCACAAGCGATTAACGGAAAGTCTAGCTTCTTTTCTGAGCATGGTGAATTTCCATCTTTTAAACATACAGGCATGCCGGAAAGTCCTGTAGCTTTGCACTATGAAAAAAATGGCTCCCCTTTATTAATGACCTATTTACCATTCTGGTTGGCTGAGATGGTAAATCGTTTGATATTTGTATTGCTGCCATTCTGCGCCTTGGCTTACCCAGTCTTGCTCACTTTGCCGGGCTATCGCAATAAACGCATGCGCCGGAAGATCAACGAGCTATATGGCGTTCTTAAGACGTATGAGCAAGAGTTAACTATGAACTTCCAGTCAGAGGCAAAAGATGAATATCTCAAGAAACTTGATCTTTTGGAGTATCAAGCTCTTCAGTTAAAGATTTCAAAAAGTATGTCCGGTGATTACTACGCCTTACGGACCAGCATCGATTACGTCCGTAACTGCTTAAATCGAGGAGTTCACCCCTATCAAGCTCAGTCAGAGTTTGGTGGCGTATAGTTTGCTAATACTTATTAATTTGTAATTCTTATGAAACCTTACGATCACCCTGCTCGAAAACAGTTGCATGAAGAAGTGCATGCACGCCCTCCAATTGCTCTCTGGCCAAACGAAAGGGTACTTTCCCAATCCTTCTTGCTTGATGCCAATTCTCGTCAGGCTCAAATAGAGTGGATTCAAAAGCTCAGTGCTGCCTTGGGAATTCCCAATGATCATGAGCAAGATCACTCTTTCAAGATGCTCACTCTGGTGCCTGAGCCGCAGAGAGTGCTCATTAAGTGGGAGTTACATGGCGAATTTGCAACCATTGCAGCGATTACGCGCAATCCCGTCAAAATTACTGGACCACTGTTGAAGTCTCGACTCGCTCTTGAGAAAAGCTTAGATCAATTATTTCAAAGCCTAGGATGTCCAACCATTGTTGAGGCGGGTGGCGAAAGAATTTCTGCATTAGATCTTGCATTTGAGCATCGCACTCTGTTCTCAGAGGCGCAAGAGGTGTCAGCTATTTTCAGTGGCAATACTGTGCTCGGTAGTTACATCTTGTCGAACAAGAAGGCTCAGTTGTGGACGGACCTGCGTTTGGATGAAGATGGCTACATCTCTTACTTTATCCCGCACGATATTTTAGGATCACGACAGGCTGGTCGAGTAGCGAGAGCTATTGCTGAAGCAGAAACCTATCGCATGGCAGCGATGATTGCCTTCCCGGTAGCTAAGAGTCTTTCGATGCCGCTGAGAACTGCAGAGTCAGAATTGGCGGACTTGTCTAAAAAAATCTCGCAGTTACAAACCGAGCCGGGCGTGCAAACCGAGAAGGACGGGCAGTTTTTGGGTGAGCTCTCTCATTTGGCTTCAAGAGCTGAGCAGTGGATCTCAGGATATGGATTGCGCTTTACAGCTTCCGAAGCTTATAGCCAATTATTAAGTAAGAACTTATATGAACTAGCGGAGTCTCCGATTCCGGGTGTGCAGTCGCTCTCAGAATTTATGGATCGACGTTTTCAGCCGGCCATGGGTACCTGTATTTGGACGCAACGTAGATTAAAAGAGCTGTCTGACCGTATCTCAAGAACTACTCAAACCTTAAGAACGCGTATTGAGTTTGTGAATGAAGAGCAGACGCAAAAATTACTGGCTAGCATGGATCAGCGAGCACGTTTGCAATTGCGCCTGCAGGAGACTGTTGAAAGTCTATCGGTTCTAGTCTTAACTTACTATGCAGTGAGTTTATTGGCCTATGTTGCTAAAGGTGGCAAAGAGGCTGGCTTTGCTATTCATCCAGAAATTGTTGCGGCGATTGCTGCTCCAGTGGTGGCGATTGTTTTCTTGTTCATTAGTAAGCGAAGACGTAAGCGCATTACTGAGATGGGGAAATCTCTGTAGACATTAAAAAAGAGGCCGAGGCCTCTTTTTTAATGAGCGTAACGACTACTTAACCTAGACTATCAGCCCAGATATTGTGTGCCCAGCCCCAAGCGTAAACCCCCTCAAGGGTGGTTGGAGCAGGAGAAAGACCGCCTGACCCTGGAACAGTCTTGAAGGTTTTCTCGGCAGCGTTATATTGATGAACGCTAGCAACGTGAACCACATCTCGATCATTCACAAAGCTGTAGCAGGTGTTGGTCAATACGGGAGCCGGATTGACTTCCCAGCCGCTCAACTCTGCAACGATAGCTGCTGCCGCTACTTTGGCATGTTGGTTAGCCATGTGACCGGATTTCGGCATTAATGGTGCGATTTGAATGGCATCACCCAAGACGTGAATGTCTTTACGTGCGGTTGATTCAAAGTTGAGGAAGTTGACGTTCACCCAGCGACCATTGGAATTGGCTAATCCAGTTTTCACGGCGATTTCACCGGCTGCCATTTGCGGCAGGACATTCAATACATCAGCTTTGACATCATCCTCAACCTCGAGTTTGAGTGTTTTAGTTTTTGCATCAACACCAACTACATTGCTCTTTGGTCGGTACTCAATAATTCCGGCGTATTGCTCAGCCCATACCTTCTTGAACAATGCTCCTTTAGAGGTGACATCTTGGTTAGCATCCAAAATCAACACCTTACCCTTAGGGTTATGTTGTTTAAGATAGTTGGCAACCTGACAAGCACGCTCATAAGGGCCAGGAGGGCAACGATATGGAGCCTCCGGAATACTAATTGCAAAAGTACCGCCTTCGCGCATAGCGGCGATTTGCTTATGCAGGGCAACTGTTTCAGGACCAGCTTTCCATGCTTGAAGGGTTACGCCATCTTTGTTAGCTTGCGCAAGACCTTCAATACTTTTGAAATTGAGTGATACACCTGGAGATACGACTGCTTTGTCGTAACGCAAAGTTTTACCTGAAGCAAGAGTCACAGTTTTTTTATCTGGATCAATACTGCTGACGCTATCTTGAATAATCTTGATGCCATGGCGCTTACTCAGTGTGTCGTAAGGCGAGGTAATTTCCGCTAAATTTCTTGAACCGCCGATAACCAAATTAGACATTGGGCAAGAAATAAAAGAGGTATTAGGCTCAATGAGGGTTACTCGAGCGGTGTTGTTGGAGAACAATCGCAAATACTTGGCAGCAGTCGCGCCACCATAGCCGCCACCAATCACGATAATTTCTGCTTTTTGTAAAGTAGCTGCTTTTGCTTGACTCGAAAGACCTGCAAGCAGACCTACAGCTGCAGCGCTCTGACCTATAAAATGTCGACGATCCATGGCGCCTCCTTATTGTTTCTTGCCAAGTTGATTGGCAATAGTTTCAAGTTGTTCATCTGTGTAGCCTTTTGCTAGCTGAGGCATGATGGTGCCCTCCAGCGCGCCACTCTTATAAGCTTTGAGTTTAGTTAGCATCTCTTGGCTGGTGAGGTTATTGATGAGTGGCATGCCACCATCAACCACGCCTTTACCATCAGTGCCATGACAATTGGCACAGGTTGCAGCAAGTCCGCGTTTATAGAGTTGGTCGGCAGTTTGCGCAAGGCTTAGTCCACTCCACTGGCTTAAGCCAATGAGTGTACTGGCCACCAAAATAGGCTTTAGATACTTCAATCGCATAGGGATAGTCTCCGTCATACATACAACTGTTCTAAGGATGATGCTAATTGATCCTATCTTAATCAGATAGTAGTGAGATTGGTAGTTCTACTTAGATCGATTTTGAATAAGCTTAGAGTAAAAAATGAGTCCAATATTGCTAATAGTTTTTAGCCTGATACCTCAAGACCTATAAACTAGTGATATGCGAAGCTCTTTTACTTATCGAAATGCATTTTTTATCCTACTTCTAGGTGTATTCACCTATCTATATGGTTTAGATAGTCGCTTTGCCCCTAAGAATGGGGATGAATATCCTTATATGCATATCGTGAGGATGACTGCTGATTCCGGAGTTTGGTTGCCCCTACAGTCCGAGATGGATGGCATCAAAAATACCAAGCCACCTTTGGTTTTTTGGGAGGGCATTGCCAGTTCAGGATGGGGTAGTGATTGGACGCTCTTCGCATTGCGTTGGCCCAGTGTTTTATATACCGGCTTAACGGCGTTTTTTTTGTTTCTTGCTGTAACTCGTTTCAGCGGCAAAAAACAGACGGGCTTACTGGCGGCTTTAGTATGGCTCTCCTTTTTTGCGACCTATCGCTATGGTCGGCCATTTTTGACTGACCCCCCTGAGGTATTTTGGCTGAGCTTGCCATTCTTTGCCTTGCTTTATTGGGGTGGGGCTGCCTTTGAATCGAAGCTGTTGTTCCCGGTATTAGCGGGCGCCTCTATTGGTATGGCATTGCTCTCAAAGTCTTTCGCTTACATTGTCCCTGCCACGTTTGCTTTGGGCTTGTTTTACTGGCGCTGGCGTGAGTGGAGTATTCCGAAAGTCCTGCTACAAGACTCTTATAAAGTAATTTTGATTGCCATTCTGGCTTTGGGTGTCTTTGCCCTGTGGTTTGTGCTTGATCCATTTCCGGAAGCCGTCTGGAAAGAATTTGTTCTTGGTGAGAATGCAGGTAAGTTCGAGGCGCGAAGCTCTAACTACCTATTAGACTTAGTGCGTGGTGGCGACAGTATTTGGATGCTGGCGTTAACAACCTTAGCGAATGCTGGGCTGCTTACCTTTGTATTGATTTCTGCCTTGCTGCAATGTTGGCGAGAGCGTCGTTTTATATCGCTTGAAGAGTGCTTGCTGCTACTTTTGGCTTTAGCATTTTTTATTGTGTTTAGTTTGCCAAGCCAGCGCTCTGGTCGATATTTGCTTCCAGTAATGCCAGCATTTGCCGCGTTGATCGCCATGCACTGGGACCGCCTTTCTTTATGGGGATTCAGAATTGCTTTGCTGTTGCAGCTAATAGTGCTTGCCGTTCTTACTTGGATTGGTGGCAATTTACAGTTATCCAATTTCTTAGGGCAGTCCGGTATCTGGAATTACTCCTCTTGGCATTGGGGATTCATGGGTATTGCAATTGCCCTCGTGTTGCTGGGCCTATTGAATCGAGAGCGGAGCAAGGCAATTGCTTTAGCAGGATGCTTTCTTTGCTATTGCGCGTTGACTAGTAGCTTGTCACCTCTGGAGGGAGCCTTAGGTCGATATCCCCAACCCACTATCCAGAGTGTGATTGGAAAAGATGTTTGGATACCTTGCGACTATCGCGCCAAGGACGAGGAGTATCGACTCTTATTGCCTGGGGCTAAATTGCATGGCTATTTGGCAAAGGATGCTGGCCAAACTGAATTGCTGACTAGTGCTTACCCATTAGTAGCTGTGCAGTCTCCGATAGGTTCGGAGCCCGTATTGTGTGAATCTTGCAAGGTAGTGGGTAAGCGTATGGAGATGCGAGCCCGTCATTCAGATGCGGAGATTCAGGAGATACTGAGAGGCCGTATCGGAGAACATCTGTTCGTGAATGAATATTTAATTTCTACGCCAGCAACGATTGCGTTGCCATTAGTAGGTAAGGATGCTTGTCGATGAGTCGTATCATTGCTTTTTGTTTTTTATTACTCGCTGCAGTGCTAGGTTACTTGCATATTGATAGTCGTCCAGTATGGGCACCATTTGCAAGTGAGCGTCCTGTGACTAGCGCAAGCCAACCAGATGGGGTCTTGGAACCAGCAGAGCTTAGTAAACCGGTAAAGCATCTCAAGAATACCGCCTCCATCAAATTCGCTCCATCAAGTTTACGGACTGATTGGCTGCCTGATACCGGAGCGCCATCAGTGCATGCTGCTTCTTTAATCGCACTGAAGGATGGTGGAGTGAGAGCATTCTGGTTTGCTGGGAGCCGAGAGGGTGCGCCAGACGTAGTGATTAATACATCTGTTTTTGATGCCCAGTCATCAAGGTGGAGCGCTCCGACTGTTGTCATGGATCGCGTCAGTGCGGAGAAGGGTCTATCCCGCTATATTGCCAAGCTAGGTAACCCTGTACCTGCAAGAATGGCTGATGGTCGCATGCAGTTATTTTTTGTGACGGTATCTATTGGTGGTTGGGCAGGCAGCTCAATCTCTTCAGTGATTTCAGATGATGAGGGTTTGACTTGGGGTCAGCCTCAGAGACTCATTAGCTCCCCATTGATTAATCTCAGTACCTTGGTGAAGTCCCCGGCAATTGCATTTGCGGATGGACGTCTTGGACTGCCGGCATATCACGAGTGGATTGGCCGCTTTGGTGAGTTCCTCAGAATCGAAGCGAGTCAGGTGATTGATAAGCGACGCATGAGTTCGGGTAGGGGAGCGATTCAGCCTGTAGTCTTTACTGATGGGCAGCAAGAGGCAAGCGCTTTTTTCCGTCAAACTCGATCAAGCTCTCAGCCTAAGCAAATCCCCGCAAGCGAAACCAAAGATGCTGGACAGTCTTGGGAAGTTGCCAAAGATTTAGAGATTCCAAATCCGAATTCGGCTCTTGCCGCACTTACTCTGGCCAACGGCACTAGATTGATGGTGCTCAATAATATTGAAGCAGGGCGCTATCGCTTGGTGATGGTGATGCGTGAATCAAACTCCACGCAATGGCAAGTGGTACATGTTATTGAAGAAGATGAGTCTTTACTGAATGATCAACATCATGAATTCTCATATCCATATTTAATTTCCGTCAACGGTGAAGACGCTCATCTTGTCTATACCTGGAATAGAAAAAAGATTAAGCATATTTATTTTCCTGTGAATTGGCTCAAGCAAGCTGTAAGCAATCTTAAAGATAAGGAAGCGCAATGATGGCCTCATATTTACAAATTATTGCTTTACTTGAAATGTCGCTTACCTGTGCAGTAGTGCTTGTGATTCTCATACAAAAACTTTCTTCAACAGAGATCCCATTTGCAATTCGCCTAGCTGTCATTTTCTTGCTCGGAAATCTATTCTTCTGGCCGTTGGGAATGTCTCTTGAATTACCTTTATCCGCATATGTGCGGGGTGTTACTGGTGAGCTCAGCATTGTGACTACGCTCTTGCTGTGGGGCTCCATACTGCCTGCTGCTAACAAGACCCCGCTTGGGTTTAAGGTGTCGTTGACGCTGATTGCGATTGTGTTCTATCCCCTGGCTCTTGGGTTTGGAATGGTCGACCCTTATGCGTGGGGTTATGGCTCTCTTGCTCTCTTAATTGCCGTCATTCTCTTTGCCGTCGCCTGTGGTCTTGCTGATTGGATCAAAGGTGTTTGGATTATTTCTTTTGCGATGATTGCTTGGGCGACTCATTGGCATGAATCTGCAAACCTCTGGGACTACCTGCTAGATCCTTTCTTGGCAATCTGGGCTTTGTTTGCCACTCTCAATGTAATCTATCTCAAGAGACGTGAAAAGGCGCAGTCAGGCTATCTCTTTAGGGCGGGCTGAAGATTGCTGAGTAAGTTGCTTAGTAAACTTGAGGTAACAAAAAAGCCAGCAGATCGCTGGCTTTTTTGTTGACCGCTATTCCAAAAATTAATCTGGAATATTGGCTTTACGAATGACTGGACCCCAGACGTTGATTTCTTTCTCAAGGTGATCTTTGAGGCCTTTTGAAGAAATCTTCTCTGCAGGCACGATATCAATGTTGGCATCTTCCAAACGCTTCTTCACATCAGGTGTATTCAATGCTTTCTTGAGAGCAGCATTGATTTTGTCCTGGATTGCTTGTGGAGTACCTTTTGGTGCATATACGCCATGCCAAACTTTCACTTCAAAGCCTTTGAGGCCTTGTTCGTTCAAAGTTGGAACGTTAGGAATAGCAGGCAAACGCTTCATGGTTGTTGTACCAAATGCTTTTACACGACCATCCTTGATGTAAGGGATGGTTTGTGTAGTTTGGTCACACAAGAGATCAACCTGACCACCCAAAAGGTCTGTCAAAGCAGGGCCAGTTCCTTTGTAAGGAATATTGGTTAATCGAACTCCCATGCGGCTTTGGAACAACAGGCCACATAGCTGTGACACAGCGCCAGGACCAGCATTAGCCATCGTTACTTTTGAGCCGTTAGCCTTGATGTAGGCTTCTAGCTCTTTAAAGTTATTTGCTGGCAAATCCTTTTTACCGAGCAATACCATTGGTACGTCAGCAACTTGGCCAATGTACTCAAAGCTAGTCATTGGATCGTAGGGGAGTTTGTCGTACAACGCATTTGCTGTAGCCATACCCATGTGGTGAATGTAGATGGTGTAGCCGTCTGGAGCCGCGCGAGCAACCTTGGTAGAGGCAATCGTGCCACCAGCGCCGGGTACGTTCTCAACAACTACTGTTTGACCTAAAGCCTGACCCATTGGCACTGCAATTAAGCGTGCGATTGAGTCAGTTGGTCCACCGGCTGCAAAAGGAACAACCAGGGAAATGGATTTTGTTGGCCAATCTTTTTGAGCTGATGCAATATTGCTGCCCAATAAAGTGCCGGCGCTAACAACTGCAGCAATCCCAGCGAAAAGGGTTTTCTTTAATTTCATTTAAGTCTCCGTTAATGTGTAATGCGTGCTAATTTTGCCACCTTTAAATACTATCGGCTTTAGGGTTTACCAGCAATAGCGAGTGTTCTTTGGGCCAACAACACAACCGGACGGTCAATCATGCGGCCATCTAGCTTAACGGCGCCACCTTTGGATGTTTTGTCAGCCTCAATGACGCGATGCGCCCATGAGACCTCGGCGGCAGTAGGCATAAAGGAATCCTTGACCAGGGAAACCTGCTTTGGATGAATGCAAAGCTTGCCACCAAACCCCATTCTTTTGGCCCGTTCAGCATCATCTGTGATGCGTTCAATATTGTCGGTGGATGGGGTAACCCCATCAATTGGAGGGGCAATTTGGGCTAAGCGGGATGCCAACACAATCTGAAAGCGCGCTGTTTGTAGCTCGGTTTCTTGTGCATCACACACCATTCCCAAGTCTGCCTGTAAGTCAATATTGCCTAAGGCCAAACGTAGGACTTGTTCAGAGTTTGCGATTTCATTTAAGCGATCCAAGCCAATAGCGGTCTCAATCATTGGAATGATGGCTGTATTTGGCAGGATTTGGGCTGCACCATTAATTTGATCAAGGGATTCACTCTTGGGAATGAGTAGGCATGCTGCATCCAACTCTTGGACCAAGATGAGGTCTGCTGCATAAAACTGACTGCCTGGAGAATTTGAGCGAATGATCAGACGCTTTTTTTGTTCTGCGTTAAATGCAGGCCATGCCGCTCGTATCGCTGTTCGAGCCGATTCCTTGTCTTCCGCGGCTACTGCATCCTCTAAATCAATGATGACGCCATCGGCACCGCTATCTAGCGCTTTCGAAAAACGCTCAGGGCGAGTACCTGGAACAAATAAGAAGGTGCTACTAAAGCCAATGGGGGTATCAAGTGGGTTCATGTATGAGGCTCTATGAAATGCGAAGCAAAAAAGAAAAACAACGATTTGAAAATTACGAGATCAGTAAACCTACCTTGGGCTGCTTGCGGATATTCCACAAGCGTTCTATTGCCGAACTCATTTCACTTGGTGTTGCGCCGCCGCTAAATGCAGCAAGACGCATCGCCTTATCCGTAATCTCAGCGCGGCTCAAGGTGTTGCCAGGATCACCTTTAGGTTCATCAACTCGACCTTCCAAGATTGCACCGTTTTGCAAATACACCTTCACTTTACCGATCCAGCGTTGGGGATAGGCGCTATCCACTTCTGAATCCAAGATCATGGTGACGCGATCGCGGAATGCACAAACTTCTTGATCATGAAAATGCTGATCAAATTCCTGTAAGCCAGCAAATTGATAGTGGGCAACCAAGGCCAATACAGTTCCCATTGAGAACTTAGATTGGTGCACGGTAGCTGGGTCGGTTACTGGACCCAAAACATCAATTGCTCCTTGGTGAACCAAGGTTTCTACCTTAGTGATATCGCTTGGCTTGAGATTGTGCGACAACATGACTTGCAATAAAGCATCCGCGGCGGGGTGGGTATGACGACAAGAGGCGTGATACTTGAAGCTGGTCTCAGCAATAGTCCAGCGACTGCCCAATCGATCGGTTAGCTTGCTAGGATCTGCATCACTGGACATGCCAGCAGCCAAACCTTGCTTGCCTTCTAGGATGTGTTCGGCACCAGTAAAGCCCGATTGTGCCAAGTAGGCCGACATTAAGCCGGTTGAGGCGGCATGTGCCGTATGTAGTTGCTTGGAGTCAGCAGCATCGCGTAGGAATTCCCAAAGACCGGCAGACTGCGTTCCAGCAGAGCCAAAGGCATGCAGCATTTGGCTTGGATTGAGTTTAAGGAGATGGCCTACAGCAGCTGCTGCTGCTAGTGTGCCCGCAGTGCCTGTAGTGTGAAACGTTTTGTAGTGCGAACGACCTAAAAATTCACCAACCCGGATACCAACTTCATAGCCAACAACAGCGGCAACGAGAAGATCTTCACCTGAGGCACCAATTGTTTGTGCTGTAGCTAGCGCAGCAGGAAATACCACGGTAGCAGGATGAAATACGGAACCATTGTGAACATCATCTTGTTCAGCCACATGTGAAGCAGCTGCATTTGCGAGGGCAGCTAAAAAAGGGCTTGAGTTCTTACGGCTAATGAGGATTTCAGCGGAGCCGGGATTGGCGGCATTAAAGCCACCCATATTTTGCGCAAACTGCGTAATGGTTTCTACCGGTCTTGCACCTTTACCAGCAATCGCAGAACCAAACCAATCCACCAGCAAATCCTCAGTGCGTGCAATCACCTCTTCAGGAATATCACTAATTTTTAATTCAGCGGCAAAAGTTGCTAGGGCTTTGGATAAATGCGGAGTAGTCATTGAGTAAAAATTTCCTAAGCTAAAACTGCAGTGGCTTGCATGGTGAGCCAACCTTCGTGATCTTCAGCCCAAATGGAGATTGTTTTTCCAGAAGGATCTTTTTCGAGATCGGGTTTGGCGCTGACCTTAAAAATATTGATATCAAAAGTAGGGCGAATGGCTCGGAATTCAAAGCTCTTCAACCTACAATCCGGAATACTTTGACGTACAAGATCAACTAATAGCGTTGCAATTAATGGACCATGAACAATTAAGCCGGGGTAGCCCTCAACCTGGGTAACGTATTGACGATCGTAATGAATGCGATGTCCATTAAATGTCAGCGCTGAGTAACGAAATAACAAAACATCATCAGGGGTAATTGTCTTGGACCAGGTGGCGCCAGTAGGTGCTGGGCTTGGTGCAACGGGCTTATCATCCGGGCCCGGAGCATCGCGATACACAATGTCATGCTCTTCTATGAGAGCTAAGCCATTTTGATTGGAAATGGCATGTTTCACCAATACGAAAATGAGATCGCCAGTACGGCCTGCTTTGTGCGTAACAGATTCGATTCGAGAGACACGTTCGATCTCATCTCCGACCGCAAGAGGTGCTAACCACTCAACGCGACTGCCGGCCCACATACGGCGCGGCAATGGTACGGGAGGTAAAAAGCCGCCGCGCTTAGGATGGCCGTCTGGGCCAATTTCTGATTGCAATGCGCAGGGTAAAAAATAAAGCCAATGCCATAGCTCCGGCAGAAAAGTTCCGTCATTCGGAGGGGGATCAGGTCGATCAAGCGTTGCCGATAAGGCTTTGACGGGTGCCGCTGTAACGATGTCTTGAAGAGTCTCGGTTTTACCGAGCCATTCTTGGAGATGGGTGATGGTTTGAGGTTCGATTCGCATAACTTCCATTATGCCAATTTCAGCTCCAAAAGCGGTGGAGTTAGGTCAATAAAGTAGTGAGTAAATAACTCAGCAAGCCAGCCAGAGCTGAACCAGTCAAGACGCTGATCACCCCTTTTTGAAACTGAAAGAGCGCTAAACCTGCAAGCAGGGTAATTGCAATCGAAATCCAAGAAATGGAGCCGCCAAGACCATGCGGAAAAAAGACGTGATACGCAAAGAACAACCCAAGGTTAGCAATGACGCCAACTACAGCGGCAGAGATCGCGGTCAGGGGTGCAGTAAAGCTCAACTTACCATGTGTGGACTCAATCAAAGGGCCGCCGACCAGCACCAAGAAAAATGAAGGTAAAAAAGTAAACCAGGTTGCAACGCAGGCCCCAAGCACTCCAAACCAAAATGGATTGCTGTAACCGATCAAGTGTTGGATGTGGCCGGCGAGGTAGCCAACAAAAGCTACCACCATGATGAGTGGTCCTGGGGTGGTTTCTCCCAGCGCCAAGCCGTCCATCATTTGACCGGCACTAAGCCAGTGGAATTGATCTACGGCACCTTGATAGACGTAGGGTAGAACCGCGTAAGCACCGCCAAAAGTCAGGAAGGCAGCTTTAGTGAAAAACCAGGCGATTTGTGGGTAAAGCGTTTTCCAGCCAAAAATAAGTGCTAGAGCAAGAAATGGAATAAGCCAGAGCACTGAAACGACTGAGCAATGCAATGCCAATCTCTTTTTAGAAAATTGGGCATGTTCTGGGGTTGGAGTGTGATCGTCAATGATTGCGGCTACATGGGTTCCACTCGTTTGATTGTGAGTAGCGGTTTGTTGAAAATATTCTGGATGGCGCTTACCACCCCAGATACCAATCAAGGCGGCACACACCACAATAATTGGAAACGCTAGGTTGAAAACAAAGATCGCCAAAAAGGATCCGATTGCAACCCAGCGCAAGGCATGGTTGTGAATCGTGCGCTTACCAATACGAACCGCAGCA
>JACCDY010285453.1_pt1 | contig 18031 bp, 12 predicted proteins | sample 7446391 | NCBI WGS metagenome assembly JACCDY01 (sample SAMN15323451, study PRJNA562643) | freshwater metagenome | isolation source: river surface water | place: USA:Blue River Watershed | collected 2017-08-18
CCGAGCTCGTTTTTGAAGAACGCGTTGAAGTCGGGCAGATCGTCGGAGGGCTTTTTGTGGCTCATGGCCAACGCCTAATGTCCCTCGGCGGCAACGCATCAAGCCTCGGACAAACGGTCAATCTCTCTCCCTACGTAGTAGGGAGGAAAGAATGTCATAGGAGGGGGGGGGCGGCGCTCAGAGGGAAACCGGAGACCGGGATATATGCAGCGGTCATAGGTAGGGATGCGTCGGCGACGCGTCCGCCCTGAGCCCCATGGTGGCGACCCCGTCGCGCCCCAGCCTTTCGAGATACATTCAGCTACACCCTTTGCCCAGCAGGCCAATCACGAGGCAGGTGAGCAGCAGCACACCGAATCCCTTGGCTAGGCCGATTAGGCACGAGCCATAACCGCCGTTGTTCTGCGCGGTCTGGTGGATGCCTAGGGCGATGCCACGGATGAGGACCCCGAAGCCGATCAGCATGATCACGGCTGTGATGAGGTGCAGTGACTTAGGCAAAGCCTCAAAAAGCACCCCTCCCACGATCATGAGGCCGATGAATCCCCAGAAATGATCGGATCTCACAGGCATGCCTTATTCGCGCTCCTCTGCTCTGATCTCCGCAGGGCAGAAGACTACTTCGATGCCGGGGTGAGCTTCTAGCATCGGTCGCATCACCTTGTCGTCCTTGCGGCAGACAGCGACGGAGAGGACGCTCTTAGCGCCTTTCGAGAGTATCAATTGGCGGGAGAAGAGCGCTTGTCCCATCAGGTACATCCCGAGTCGCTTATTCTTGGATTGGATTACGACGACATCCATGCCGGTGATGTCGCGCCTGATGTCGTCTGAGATTTCGAAGGGACCGTCCATGATGACAAGGCCATCCATGAAACGGGGCGCGTTAGAATCATCGTCAGCCCGATCGACGGCTACGTATTCCTCGATAAGTGTGCCCTTCTTCAGGACCTCGCGCCAATACCAGCGCGTCATCGGAGTCTCATTTAGGCTCATTGTCCTGATCTAGTCTCTCTTTCAGCCCGGTCGCACGATCGGCCGACAGGTTTAGGGCCGAGCAGACGATGTCCGCGGTTGAGAAGATCGCGATGGTCTTCTGTGCGCGCGTCACGCCGGTGAACACCAGCTGCTTCGTGATGAAGGGTTCGGTGTGGGCATCAGTCTTGTCCTGTTCCTGGGGCGGAAGCACCAGCAGCACTTTGCCGTATTCCGAGCCTTGCGATTTGTGGATGGTCGTCGCGAACGCGGGGGTGTTCGGCGGGAGCTGCGTGAACGGGATGGGCACGGCCTTTTCCGGAAACCATACCAGATCGCCGCCGCCGACGAGGCCGACGTCGCCGTTGGAGAGGTCGGTTACCTTGTGGTCGTTACGGGTCACCATGACAAGGGAGCCAGCGGAAGATTCATCGCTCAGTCCAAGCCGCTTACGGATGATTTCATTGAGTTTCCGTACCCCGAGTTTGCCGCCATGGTAAGCGCAGAGTATGCGCACCGACTTGATTGCTTTGGCGATGGCCTCGGACTGGGACGTGTCGAGCGGCGAACTCATGGTGGCATAGCACGGCTGCTGGGCCAGTTCGACGACCTTGCCGAATTCAGGCAGGCATTCCGACAGGATGCTTTCGAGGTCGGGTTGATGGATGCCGACGGCAGGCGGCGGGGTCAGTTGTTGGTTCCGATAACCGACGACAAAATCGAACCAAGTCTTCGCATCCCCTTCGGCGCGGAAGGGTTCCTTCAGCGTCGCGATATGGTCGGCTTCGATCTGGCGGCTACGGCATAGGTCGGCGAACACGGAGCCTGTGTCTACCGAGGGTAGCTGCTGTGGGTCGCCGATCAGCACCAAACGCGCATCATCGGGGATTATCTTCAGCAGGTTCAGGAAGAGGCTCAGGTCGATCATCGAGCATTCGTCGACGATCACGAGCTTGGCGCCGGTCATCATCTCGGCGTTGTGAACGAACTTATGGATGGTATACGACTTCGGCAGGCGGCGCTGGAGTTCCCCCACGTCAGCGCAGCCAAGACGGGGGAGTTGCTGGGCCAAGGCTTTGTCGGGTGAGCCTAGGCCGCCATGGAGCTGGCTGGCTGCCCGGCCGGTCGGGGCGCAAAGGCGGATGTCTTCGAGCCGAAGGCCGTGCGCTTCGAGTGTGGCGCCGATGATGCAGGCCGCGGTCGTCGTCTTGCCTGTGCCTGGGCCGCCGGTCAGTACGAGCAGTTCGGTCTGCACGGCCAGTTGGACGGCCCTCTGCTGGTCAGCGCAGGTGAACGGAGAGCCTGGCTTGGGATGCGGTAGCCAATGGGCTCCGGGCTGCAGTTTCCGGTTTGGTTCCCGTAGGCGACTCTGGATGGCATCAGCCAGCGACTGTTCCAGATGGTCGAGTTTGGAGAGGTAGAGCTTGTTGCCGCGGCGGATAAGCGGGACGGTCGCCCTTTGCGACGGATCCATCGTCACGAAGCTAGGGGGTATGCCGGATAGGGCTTTATCATCGGTATCGATGCAGGTGGAGCCTCTGAGATAGGCATCGAAAGCCTTGCGGGTCGCCTGGTAGGCCGCGGAGTCGGGTATCGGCGGCAGACGATAGGCCTCCAGCAGGGCCCGGGTCAGGACGGCCGAAGGTTCGGGAGGAGAGTATGATTCGGAGGGCATGTTCGTGGTCGTTTTCAGGCGTCTTTCTGGCCGAGGGCTTTGAGCAGGCGCCGGATGGTGACGAAGCTGGGACGGTGAAAGAAATCGCCCGTGCCTTGGTCGTCGTGGCCGAAGGCGCGCATGAAGAGGTAGTGGCAGCCGCCGAAGTCGCGTTCGTAATCCCACCCCGGATTCAATGCCAGCATGTGACGATGGAAGATCGCGGCATAGAGCGTATATTGGAGGTGGTACTTATGGGCCAGGATCTCTGCCTCCATGACATTCCGTGCGTAGTGCGCGGGCTTGGGGCCAAGGACGTTGCTCTTCCAGTCGACGATGTAGAACCTGCCTGCATGGCGGAAGGCGAGGTCGATCGAGCCGGTGAGCAGGCCGCGGACAGCTTCTTCGCTCGGGGCGATTCGGTTTTCAGCCAGCAGGCTGCCAGGGGCCGCATCCTCGGCGAGCAGGGCGCTGATCTCTTCCGCCATCTTCGGATTGAGATCGCAAGCGAGACTGAAACGTATTTCGGCGCTTCGGTCTGCGCGGCCTACCTCGGCCAGACGGATGTCGCCCTCGCCGGAGAGGCGCCGCGACATCCAGCATGGGAGCATCTTCAGATAGAGTTCGGTTGTCGCTTTGACGGCCTTCTCGGTGTCGGCCTTGTCGTCTTTGAGGCAAATGCCGCTGCTTAGGAGGATATTTTCGATGGTATTCCTGGTTTGCTCGTCGGGCGTATTGAGCGAGGCCCGTTTGAAGTCCACCTGCTCCATGATGCTGTGCATCACCACGCCTGGTCCTTTGCCGCCTTTGAATGCCAGGAATGGCAGCGTCTGCAGGTCGGCGACGGTGGGCTTGGCGCCGGATTTCAGAGGATTAGCGCCATGGGTGGCGACGTCATCAGCGTCGGCTCCCTTGGGCCCCTTCGAAAGCTCTGTGAAGCTGGTGCTGCCTCGGGCGAAGGCGAACTTCGGCGGTGCGATTATCTGGGCCTTGATGAATTCGGGCTTACGGAGGATCTTGCTGGCCAGCAGTTGCTTGACTGCGTCGCCCTGCGCTGGCGGGGACACCTCCAGCTCAAGGGTTTCGGCAAAGGACTGGGCGCTGTTACCGAAGCCGGCCCGTTCAAGGACGACCGGGAAGCCGCTGACGAAGCCGCCGTCGGAGTTTTTCTTCGGTTTCTTCCAGTGGATACTGATCTTGCGCTGGGCGCGGGTCAGGGCGACGTAGAGCAGGTTCGCCTCGTCCTTGTGGGTCTGCTCGGCGTAGCTGGCGACTTCATGATCCTCGGATGAGTCGCTGACCAAGGCGATGCGCTGCCCGTCGCGGAGCAGGCCGCCACGCTGGTGGCTCACGGAGATGGCTTTGCCGAAGTCAGGCAGGATCACGCCTTGGAATTCGAGTCCTTTGGCGCTGTGGATGGTGCGGACGATCACCTGCGGATGGGCAGTCTCCGGTCGGATCTGCTCCAGTTCGTCCGCTTCGTCGTCGCGCCCGCTGGCGCTGGTGATGCGTTCGGCGAGATGATCGATCAGGGCGTCCGGCGTGAACTTGTGTTCGCGTGCGCGGATGCTGAGCACTTCCCCCATGTGCGAAAGGTCGGCGACCTGACGGAGTCCCATGGGACCCTTGGCGAGCTCGCACCGGATGGCTTCATTATGCGTATCTGCGAACCGCGGGTGTGTGCTGAGCATCTTCTCCCAGGCACGGCCGAAACCATCCTCCAGCCACCTCTCGCGTATGTCCCGCAGCCAGGCTGACAAGGCCGAGTCATTCGCTTCGATGAAGGCCTGGATATCGCCTGACTGCGCGAACAGCCTGGGCTGCATGATGAAGAGGGCCCGGCGCAGGCTGGTGTCTTCCGGCGTCAGGACGCATTGCAGAAGATGGTGTATCCGCGGCGCCAGCGGTGAGGTGAAGACGGAGGAATCCGAGGCAAGGGCCGCCGGAATGCCTTTGTTCACCAAGGCGAGGTGCAAGGTGCGGGCGAGCGCGCCGGTACGTGTCAGTACGCCGACATTGGCTTCGGCCAGCATTTCTGCGCGGTAGGCTGCCCCGTTCTTGGAGAGCGGCTCCTGAATGGTGCCCGGCGTCTGCAGTTCGCTAAGCATGCGGGCGACCTCGTTCACGACGTCATCCGTGGAGTTGCGGTCTAGGATGCGTAGCGGTCCTTCCGGGTGATTCCTGAGCTCGGCTTTGACGCTAGGCCGCGGGTCGTCATTGGGGCGGCGAGGCACCATGATCGTGTCGAAGGGTTCTTCTCCGAAGAAAGCGTGGCCGTCGTCCTGTTTGGAGAACAATCGGTTGAAGAGGGCGATGAGGTCCTTCGAGGAGCGGTTGTTTTCGTTGAGTCCGAGTCGCTCGTCAGCTTTCTCGACCACCTGCTTGTAGTTGTCGACGTTGGCCCCGCGGAAGCCGTATATGGACTGCTTACGGTCGCCGACCATGATGAGCAGCTTCTGGTCCTGGTCCTCCGGACGATTGGCGAAGATCTTTTCGAAGACTTCCCACTGTTTGGCGTCGGTGTCTTGGGACTCGTCGATCAGGCAGGCGACGAAGTCGTTTCGGATCTGTTGGCGCAAGATGGCGCCACGCGACCTGTCTCGCAGGGCGTCGAGGAGGTTCTGGATGACCGTATCGAAGGTGAGCAGGCCGCCGGCGGCCCGGAGGGCGTCCACTCGCATCCGTACGAATTCCCGGAGGCCCGAGGCGTCGAGTCGCTTCGAAAGACGGATGCCGGCGGTCGCTGCGGCCGGCGCATCGCTTTCGGCCAGGAGGAGTTCGGCGGCCTTGACGACTTCGGACGGTTCGACCTCGGGGGCCGAGCCTTCGCGGGTCTTCTTGCGCCAGAAATCGAGCCCGATCTCCTGGGCGAGAGCCTGGCTGTCTTCGGGTGCGCCTTCGATGGCCGGGAAGCCGGCGGCCGTGCCGTATTCGGCGTAAGCACGGTGGCAGAAGGAGTGAATCGTGGTGATCTGCATCGCCGCGAGCTCCTGCAGGGCCTTCGGGGAGCCTTCTTTTTCCAGGAGTTCGCGCATGCGCTGACGCATCTCGAGGGCGGCTGCGTTGGTGAAGGTCACGAGCAGGACCTTCGAGATGTCCGTCCCTTCCAAGGACATCTTCTTTACGATGCGGACGAGGTTGAAGGTCTTGCCTGAGCCGGCGCCGGCTTCGACGACGACGAGCCTGGGCTGAAGCTTGAAAATATCGAGGTTGAGAGGGGGTGTGGTCATTTTGGTGTTATTTCGGCTGCTTGGGCTTTTTCGGCTGCTTGGGTGCAGGCGGCTCCTTGAATAGTTTCTTGAAATCGTTGTCGGTCAGACGGGTGTTGCCGCCGAGGGCTTTCGTCATGGCTTGGACGAACAGCTCCGGGACATAGCGTGAGGGCGCGAGAAGGCGTCCGAAGCGATCATGATTATCTCCCCCCCGGTAGGGCGGGCTGCCGAAGAATTCCTCCTCGAATGTCTCCTGTTCTTTGGGCTTGAGGTCGTCCGACTTGAGGTCGTCCGACTTGAGGTCGTCCGACATGATGAGTTTCGCGCACTCGGCGGTTGCTTTCTTGCCTAGGTAGAACTGGTCGGTGCTGGCCTGCTTGGCCAGTTCGGTGAGCCTGGAGAAAAGCGTGTCCGGGTCGCCCACCTGCACCGCGAGCGCCCCACGGTCGGTGTAAGTCTCATCCCCGCGTGTACGTTTCTTGGCTCCGAAGATCGCTACGTTACGCAGTTGAGGCAGTTTCTTGCTGATGCACCCCAGCATCGCCAGACTGGGGAATAGGTGCTTATCATTGACGAGGATTCCGTCAGGCAGAGTCAATACTAGCCAATCCTTGAAAACATAAGGTTCGGGGAAGGTCTGGGAGTGATAGGAGGGCAAGAGCTCCTGTATGGGCTGGGGCGGAGCCGAGAAGTAATTTTCTTCCATGAAGCTCGGCCAATCTTCGGCAATCTTCTCTTCGAGTTCCTTGAGCATGATCGCGAGTTCTCCGTCCTCATGTGCCGAGAAATGTCCGGAGAGGATGGCTTCGTCGCGGGTCGGCGGAGTCGGCGTGCCGTCGGCCTGCTTCGGGCTGCGCTCGAGGTAGTCTCGCACCCAGTCGAGGGCGGCATACTTGGCGTCATACTCAGCGTCGCTGAGCTTGCCTTCGACGCGCGGGGCCACGAGGGCTTCGTCCGTCTGCAACGAATCTTTCACCCAGACGGTCCTCAGGTCGAGGTAGTTGAAAAGACCTTTGGCCGGATCCTCCCAGAAGCCGACCCACTCGTCGGCCGACCAGGTGTCGAACGGACGGCTCGGGGTGATCTGGAGCGGAGAGGGTTCCGGTATGGATGAGTTAAGGGTCTTGGCGGCCGCTACGGCATGGGTGTCGAACGTATGCTCTTGGCCGAATTCCGAAGAGGTTCCTTCGGCGGCTTCATGGGCGTGGATGCCGTGACGGCGAAGCCGGAACCGCTCCTTGGCCTCTTTCTGCAGGATGCGATCGCAGGCCTGTTTGATGAGTTCGACCGGGAGGGCGGCGGAGGCTTCCTTGCCGCTGGCGCCGGCGTAGCCCAGGAAGGTCGCGATGAGGCGATGCCGGGCCGCACCGATGGCGAGAAGCACGGCATGCATGCCCCGTTGCTCGCTCTGTTTCTTCTGACGTTCGGATTCCTGGGCGAGCGTGCTCTTCAGTTCCGGTCCTGGGCTCTGGCCGCGGACGGGGTAGCTGCCGTCCTTCATGCCAAGCAGCGCGATGATCTTTGCCGGATGGATGCTCGAGCTGCGCAGCGGGGCCAGCACGGCGCCACCGGACATGAACTGGCCTTTGCCATGGTCCAGGTCGAGCATGGGTTGGGCGAAGGCGGCGAAGAGGCTGAGCGACGCTGGCTCGGAGGAGCCTTGCTTGCCCTGTTCGCAGAGCGAGCCGAGCGCCCGTTCCATTTTGGCGGTTTCCTCCGCGTAGGCATGGGTTTGCGGCAGGAGGGCGGAAACGAGCAGGGAGAAACGGGCGCACCACGATTCGAGCGGGCGCGGATGATGGGCGTCGTTGATCCAGTCGCGCAGGAGGTCGGTGAATTCGATGAGCTCGGCCGCCAGGCGCGCGCCTTGCTTTCCTTCGACGGCATCTAAAGGCAAACTGGCCGGTTCACCGGCGAGCATGACGTCAGGGGCGAGCGCGGTGCCCAGCACTAGGCGACGGCGGAAGTCCGCCAGGCTCCACTCGTCATAGGCGACTTGCGTCAGTCTCTCGCGATGGGCGGCGTCGGCGCCCCAGAAGAACGGCGCGGCGCGGAACCATTCCTTGATGGTGGCGGTGTCGCCGGCATCCCACCCGAAACGATCCCGCACCACCTTGAGTTCGCAGAGCGCCATGACTTCCTCTGACGTGCAACGTCCGGCTGGAAGCGCCAGTAGGGATTCGGCCAGGGTGGCTAGTTCGGATTTTGACGTACCTTCCAGCGCCACGTGCGTGACGTAGATGTCGCTTCCTTGCCGGTCGCGGAAGATGCCTTGCACGAGTGAGGCGTAGGTTTCGGGGTCGGGGGAGAGGATCAGGACGTCGCGTGGGCGGATGGTCGGATCCTGGGCCATGGCGGCCAGCAATTCGTCGCGCAGGACCTCGACTTCCCGGACGACGCTATGGCAGCGATGGATCGTGACGGAGGATCGGTCTGGGTCGGCCGAGAGATCGAACCGGGCTTCTTCTTGGTCGAATTGCGCGATGCTCTGTTGCAGTGAGCCCAGCAGCGTCGCGGGGAAATGGCTGCGATCTTCGGCGGGTTCGCCGAAGTTCCAGGCGGGGCTGTCGACGAGCTTGGAGAATTGGTTCTGGAAGTGTTCGGCCGTCTGGCGGATGAAGTCGGCGCCTGGCGTATTCAGGCCTTCCGGCAGTTTCTGCCATTTGCGCAGGTCTTGATGGAAGCCAAGGGTCGGTTGGAGGAAGATGCCATGCACCGCGAGCGTGTCGGCGCGCCCGAGCGCGGCGAGGGAGCGCAGGAGGGTGCGAGGGATGTCGCCGCTGGCGAGCAGGGTGAGGTAACCTGGCAGCCGGCAGCGGAGGAGTTCGCAGGCCGCTTCGTCCGTCTCGAGCAGGTGCATGACGTCTGTCGGCGAAACCAGCTGTCGGCCGGAGCTCTTGACGATGCGGGTGCGTAGTTCTTTCCAAAGCAGCCCCAGCCGGTCATCGCCGGGATTGGTCTGGGCACGGAGCGTCCAATTCGGGTCATCGAGCGTCAGTTCGCGAAGGCGATTTGCCAGTCGCTCAGAGACTTCCCATCGCACCATGCCGCCATCGACCTCTGGCTTGCCGACGCAGTCAGCGAACAGCCTTCCTACCGCATGGTCTTTCGTGGCAAGGATGTCGTGGATGCGGAGAGCCAGGGATTCGAGCGGGTCGCCGAGGTTCGCCCCGGGTTCATGGCCGCTCAGGAGCGCCGCGGCCCAAGGCGCGAAGCGGTGGGTGTTGAGCAGGTCCGAGTGAGCATGCACCCCCAGACCCTTGCGACCGTCGCCCAAATCAACTTCGCGCACAAGGTAATGGCTCAGCCAGTTGCTGAGCGCCTTGCCGTCGACGAGGATCAGCTCCTTGCAGAAGAGCTTATCCGCCGGGCGACGGACCTCGGCCGTGATTCGGGCGAGGATGTCCCCCATCTCGGTCATTCGGGTGACGTGGTAACTGGTTAGAGGCATGAGAAACTAAAGCGGGGTAAGGCTCTGGTCTACCCTGGGATGGCGCTGGCGCAACCTTGGCGAGAGGGGGAGGGTGGATTTTATCATCCTGGCAGGGCCGGGCCGAACGGGTCTGGCTTGACAGCCTAGGCCAAGGGCAAACCAGCTGTGGCGGAAGGCTCATTCTATACGAACGCACTACATTTGGCTTTTGTCGTGAATGTCGGCTGATTAAAGGTCGAATCATGCCCCGCGTCGCCAATCCCCTGACCAAGGTCCGTAAACGTCTTGAAGCCTGCTGCTTCGCTGAGATCAACTTCAAGAATCTCGCCAAGGGTAAGGATAAGGCGAGCGATCCGGACAAGCATAGGAACCATTACCGAATGAAGGTTCCCATCCAGAGGGAAATCGTACCGACGGCTGATGAAGCGCTGGATATCGCATGTGAGCGGCTGGGCATCGACCGTGACATCGTGCATGGATTCGTCGAAAACGACACCAAGATGGGTGCGTCCTGTTATGGTATCCGTGGAAACGCCGTCGTTTCGATGACCTCCGGTGCCATCGAGAGGTTCACCATCCCCGAGATGACCTATGTCTTCGGCCATGAGCTCGGTCACTACATCATGCCAGACGGTGGCCTGTGTAATCTTTTGCCCGACGGTCAGCCTGCCAGCATGGAAGATGCCATCATCTTCCGTAAGCTTGAGATTTCCATGGACCGGTTCGGTATGGTCGCCTGTCAGGATTACAAGGTGGCGGCGGTAGCATTCCTGAAGCTCCATTCGGGATTAGGGGCCCAGCATATCACCGATGACGTCGTCAGCTATGCGAAAGAGGCAATCAAAGGCTACGTGCAGGACCACACCGAGTATTATCACGAAGCGTTCAGCACCCACCCGTCGCTATATGCCCGTATCCGGGCCCTTAGTCATTTCTCAGAATCGGAGGAATTCCTGAAGCTCATCGGCAAGAAAGGCGGGAAGTCCCAGGCCGAGGTCGACGCCGAGGTCGAGAAAGACCTTCATGCCACCCTGGATTACTATGCAGGTAAGATGATGGAAGACGTCCTCATCGACGTGAACCACTTCCTGGCTGCCGCCCAGGTGCATTTCGAGGGCAAGTGCGAGATGGAGCGTTATTCCGTCCATCCTCAGATCAAGCCCGAAGAGCAGGTGGTAAGGGCTATTGTCGGCGAGATCCAGAAAAGCCCTGCCGACAAGCGGGATGAAGAGGTCTACCTTCGTCTCAGCAGTATCATCAGGCATGCAGTGTTGCGTTGCCCATATCGCATGCAGAAGCATCTGGAGGCGCTGCTCCCGAGGCTTGCTGATACCAAGTTCAACGAGACCGCGCAGAAGTTCGCGCGAGGATTCCAGGAAAGCCTGATCAAGCACAGGTCCGGCGAGCAGATCTGAGTTTCGCAGTGACCGCGGCCGCGGCTTATTGGAGGGCGGCACAGATCCATAATCTGAAGTTCGTGATCTCCGAAGGGCGCATCGGCCTGCCAAGCAACGAGCCTTTACGTCTACTGAATCAGAAGGGTATCGAGCTATGGCAGACAAATCCGGCTGAGGCCAAGCCAGCCATCGCCCGCACTTTGAAGCCCAACATGGAAGGTTTCTGGGTAGGTTGGCTGGTCGGGGTGGAGCCCGCTAAATAGTTAGGACTGAGCAGTTTTCCTTCAGTTATTGCAGGCATCTCGACGGGGGTAGTGAGCGTATGTTCAGTGTTGAGTTTGTCGGGAGGCTTGGCAAATCTCGGAATCCCCCATGAGTTTCAAGTTCATCGATCTTTTTGCCGGTATTGGTGGCATGCGCCTCGGTTTCGAGAGAGCGGGTGGGACCTGTGTGCTTACCTGTGAAATCGATTCGCACGCCAGGGAGACCTATGAGCTCAACCACTCCGCTCCAGCCAAGGAGCATGTCTATGCCAAGGACATATTTGATCTAAAGTCCACCGATGTGCCCAACCATGATGTGCTTGTGGCTGGTTTTCCTTGTCAGCCTTTCAGTATCGCCGGTCTGCGCAAAGGGTTGAAGGACAAGCGTGGCAAGGTGTTCGAGGAGATTATCCGTATCCTGAAGGATAAAAAGCCGGCGGCTTTTCTGCTGGAGAACGTCAAAGGTATGCTCAGTCATAATGACAAGAAGACCTACACGGAAGTAATGAAGCCGATGCTCGAGGGTGCCGGCTACAGTGTTAAGGAGGCCGTCTTGAACTCCATGACTCACGCTAACGTGCCTCAGAACCGCGAACGACTATTCATCGTCGGTTTTCGGGACGAGTCCAAGGCCCAAAAATTTGAGTTTCCAGGCAAGTTGAAGCTGACAACAACCATCGAAGAACTTCTCCGACATGATGAGGCGAAGGAGCGTCACTTTTATACCGAACGCTTTGGTTGCTATGCGCAGATCAAGCGTGAGCTTAAGAGCGAAGAAACCCTCTATCAGTGGCGTCGCCAGTATGTCCGTGAAAACAAGAGTAACGTATGTCCGACCCTTACGGCAAACATGGGTGCGGGTGGCCATAATGTTCCGTTGCTCAAGCATGGCACCAAGATCCGTAAGCTTACACCCCGTGAGTGCGGTCTTTTCCAGGGGTTCGGCGATGACTTCAAGTTGCCGCAGGGCATGGCCGAAAGTCGCCTTTACCACCAGTTCGGAAACAGCGTGACTGTTCCGCTGATCGCCAAGATCGCCAAGCAGATTGCCAAGGTCCTGTGAGCCTGAGTTGTGACTTCGATAAGTACGTCCGGCTGCTGAAGCCGGTTGCATCGTTGTCGCACCTTTTCACGGATAACTCTATACCTTACGTCGACTCGAAGTTCGTTGAGCGCCTTTATCTTATGGCCTCAGGTGCCCGGGATACGGCAGGCGACAATTCCTCATTTGATGCGATAGCCCCGGGGCTTGTCGGTGTTGGGGTGAAGACGTTCTGCGTCTCCAGAAGTGGTAAGAGTAAGTTCGAGAAGGTGGCAGAATTTACGGCTTCCGCCAATGCAGGCGCCTTCGATGGGCTTGATGCTGATCAATCGCTCAGGAAGGCCATTCAGCTTCGCAACGCCCGTCTGAGCAGTGACGCGATCGCTTACGGTATCGATGTTTCGAGGGCTATCTATCATTGCTTGCTCCGCATGGAGGGGGCCGCGATGATCCACGAAGAGCCGATGTCCCTGGTCGATGAGGGGGCGCTTTATCCGATCGATTCTTCCGGGGCTGTTTTAACGCGCACTGGTGGCAGGTGTTTTGGGTATTCTGACGGGCGAAATATTTACAAGTATAGTAAGTCAAAGCGTGTCCTGCTTAAGGCTTTCCCAGTCGTGATGCCGGCCCCAACGGAGTTCGGTGGCTTGATCGATCTGCCTATCAACCGCGACATCCTGCAACAGATCATGGATGGAAGGATGTCTGGGCTTTTCGCTGATACTATCAGTTCTGGGTGCGGGCCTGTTATGGCTCCGTCGCAGGAGGATGAATTTGTCTTTCAATATAGCTCAGACGAGGACGATCCGCACGTAGACGACGTTCCGGGTGACTATGAAGTCACAGATGGTGAAATCGATTTGCAGATTCCTATGATCATCAAACGACCGACGGATTTCGTCATCTTACCTCTGTACTCGACGCGCACCCGCGAGGTTCAGGAAAGGTCTGGCATCAATCAATGGAACGCCGGTGGCAGGGTGCGTTCTTTTGGCGAGGCATATGTCCCTATTCCCTCCTGGATACATCGTGCCTTTCCCGGTTTCCTTCCTGAACCTGACCAATCTTTCTCCCTGAGGCTGCAGGACGGTACGGTGGTCAGCGCCAAGGTGTGTCAGCAGGGTGCCAAAGCTTTGATGAGTGATCCGAACGATGAGTTGTGCCGTTGGCTTTACACGGCGATCGAGCCCGGGCTTAGTTACGATCGCATCAAGAACCGCCTGCCTGAGAGGCGTCCTTATACCTATAAGGATCTGGCGAGGGTGGGTAAGGACTGCGTGAAGGTGACCAAGGTCTCAGGTAAGCCTCATCAGTTTGAAATGACTTTCTGCGGGCTTGGGGATTACGAAAAGTTCCTCGGTGCAGCCACGGGTTTATAGTCTTTGTTTCTGTTTCCCGTTTTACTCATAGGCTCTTTCTCCCATATGATGAAGTGTTCGACGACCCTGTCTGTGGTTGGATTGGATCACTTCGATAAGCTTTGTGTTGAATACCTGCACGTCTGCGCAGTATCCTGGATGAATGGTTAAAAAACCTTTAAACTGTATCGATTTATTTGCTGGATGTGGTGGGCTTTCGACAGGTCTTCACGATGCTGGCTTTAGGACACTTCTTTTTTCTGAGTTAAATAAAGACGCCAGTGCGACATTTCAGGCTAATCACCCAGGGGCGGCTTCTGAAGGTGATGTTCACAGATTGACAGCTAACAGTGGTAATCTCTTGAAATCTTATCTGAAGAAGTGGAAAGCTGACGGGATCGATACAATAGATTTGGTCTGCGGAGGGCCTCCTTGTCAGGGTTACTCCGGGATTGGGCACCGTCGCACCTTCAAACTCGATAAAGAGGAGATTCCTTCTAACCATTTGTTTGAACAGATGGTCAAGGTAGTTGAGCTTGTGCAGCCTAAGATTTTTCTTTTCGAAAACGTTGCTGGCCTGCTCTCGGCGCGTTGGACACCTGCCGGATCCAAGGGGGAAATTTTCAGGGACGTAATCGGAACGCGCATTGGCTTTGGTAAGCTTAAGAACTACGATATACGCTGGGAATTGGTGCATGCAAAGGACTATGGAGTGCCTCAGAATCGTCCTCGCGTGCTTATCGTTGGTATCAATACGGACTACTTGGAGTCGCCTTCCAGCGAACCTGCTGCGCTTGATCCGAAGTCGGTTATTGCAGCTACTGCCGTCAAGCAGGGCTGGTTGCCCGAGGCTACTCACAACGCGCCAGATCTGGTTGATCTTCTGTCCGATCTAGCGGGCGGTAGAGGGCGTAAGGAAGGCGTGGACGTAACCTATTGGTCAGAGCCTAAGTCTCCCATTCAGGTTTGGCTTCGCACGAAGGGTGGTAAGCTTCTCGGCAAGGGCGACTTGTTGACGGAGCAGGAGTACTCCAATCATAAGCCTAAGGTCGTCGAAAAGTTTAAATACATGCTGAAGCATGGCGAAATCCATCCAGACCATAAGACCAAGAAATTCGCGCAGCGTGTGCTTCCGAAACGTTGGGGTAAAGGCGGGCCATCGATCACAGCCACTTCGCTTGCGGACGACTACGTTCACTTTTCTGAACCTCGTACCTTGACCGTTAGAGAGTGGGCAAGACTACAGACATTCCCTGACTGGTATGTCTTTAAGGGGCCTCGAACTACCGGCGGGCGCCGACGTGCGGGCGATCCGTCAAAAGGCGACTGGAGCCGAGACGTGCCGCGATACACCCAGATTGGTAATGCCGTCCCGGTCTTGCTTGCCAAGGCCTTAGGGCTCCACTTCTCTTCTCTTATTAGAAATAATGAGAAGAAGAAGTCTAAGCGCTGAAGAGGAATCTGTCTTCTCCCGGATCGCGGCCTGTTTTCCTGACGCCGCCCTCATTTATCCTTCGAGTACTGGTCTGGATAAGTCTATTCTCGATGCCCATGGCTCCTTGCGATTGCTGATGGCGAAGTCAGCCTTTCATGATTACTCGAAGCAGGGGCAAGGTGACACAAATAAGGTCTTTAGACCATCGGCCGTTTTCGATGGTCAGTCTGCATATACATATGATTTATCCCTGTATCGTCCTGATGCCAAAGATGGGGATCCTAGATTCTGGCCTTCGATCCTGAAAAAGGGTCGCGTTAGTTTTCCCTTGTCAATTGGCAATCTCGGTGAGGGGCCATCCTTTGCTAAGATATGCGTTCCTGATGAACTGTACGCAGCTATCGTAGTAGAGGGCGTTTTTGTCATGCTCCGGCTTAAGGCCAGTGCCTTGGCGCTTTTATCCGAAGACAACACGGTTTCTCCGGTCGGCGAGGGAGCGGTCGCAGGATTTAGAAAGTGGGTTTTGGGCGCTAGAAGTAACGCCGACCGAAAGAAGGCAACTGGTCAGAAAGTTTCGGAAGGACATTTTTCTTATACTCAGGCTGATAATGATGAATTCGTGGTGCGTGAAATCGTCGAAAAACTGCAGGGCTATGCGGGACGGTTTGTCGAATCTCGAGGGTCAGGAGACATGGGCGTGGGAAAGACCGTCGAGTGGATGCTCGGTATTGAGGCTAATTCCAGTAAAGATCCAGATTATCAAGGCATTGAAATCAAGTCTGCACGCACAGGGCAGGCCAAAAACAAACTCACGACTCTTTTCTCGAAGACGCCTGATCGTAAGCTTTCCCTCATGAAACCTTATGACGTCGTCGTGAATTTTGGCAGGCCAGATGAAGAGACTGGCAGGCATCAGGTTTATGCCACGGTTGGTCCCGTAAAATCCCCCCGTAATACAACAGGATTTTACACAGTTATAAGCGACGACGGGCTATTTTTTGAGTTAAGGAATCTGTCCGCCCAAACTCCTTTGTTTGTTTGGCCGCTGGATTCTCTGCGTTCTGCGCTCTTGAAGAAGCATCGCCGTACCATGTGGGTCTCTGTTGACGCCCGTAAGGTTGGCGGTCGCGAAGAGTTTCAGGTAATTGGTTGTAAGCTTACCGGTTCGCCTAATTTCGAATCGTTTCTGGATTTGATTCGTGAAGGGAAGATTACCATCGACCTAACCATGTCGCTCAAAGGCACAAAGCAAGGGGTGCGTGATCATGGTTACCTGTTTAGAGTCGATAACTCACAGCTTGATGGGCTGTTTCTATGCGCACCGCGGGAGTTTGTTTTCGAGAAACCTGGTTCGGATGCTTGAAGGATTTAGTTTTAAGGAAGTCGGACATGTAATTTACCCGTTTCAGATCTATTTCTGGCGGCGTGGCTAAAAGTGCCAGACATCAGCGGCGATATCGGCGAGCTCTTCGCATCTGGCCTTGAGGGTCTTGGCGTCGAGCATGGAGATCTGAAGTTTCCCGTTGAACTCAAGGTTCGTGTTGATGCGCCCGTTTGGGGCGAGGAAGGCGTTTCCTAGGCTGTTGATGAGTTCCTTGAACTGATCCTCATCTTTGAACCCATATCCAACCCGGACGGTGTCATCGTACTGGGTATGTTTGAGCTTTATGCCTTTTTCCAGAGTATATCCTGCCGTAACCAGTGGGATGTGCTTGTAGTCGAGCGCTCGATTGGAGCTGGAGGGATGCTTCAGGGCATGATGGATGCGGCTGGCGATCGCCTTGGAGACCTTGGCTTCACGAAACATGTCTCTTAGCATCAGATTATCGATGAAATCCTCGCGCGTGGGTGCGTCCTTGAGCTTCTTGAGTTCGGCGATGATTCCGGCTTCCACTTGCTTCGGGGTCTTGCCGAGGGATCCCTTGGATATTTTTTTAGCAAGTTCGGCCAAGGGGTGCTCGATGCTGTTTGCTCGGAGATTGCAGATCTTCCATCGCAGATGCAGTTTCTCGAACACGAAGGCGGCTCTCTGCATGGCATCTTCGAGTTCATCAGCATCTTCGAAGAGCGAGGCGACTGCCAGAAGGGCGGGGCGACTGAGCTTGGCCTGAAGGCTGTTCAGCGTCTGGAGGAACTCGAATGGAATGACTCCCGAGGTCGGATGGCTGTATTTATAGTCATTGAATGCCCGGTAGGCGCGCAGGGATCTCTCTAGTTCCTGGATGTAGTTCTCGTGATTCTTCGGATTTTTAGACAGCTCATCGTTGTATGCGTCGAACAGGTCATCCTTGAGGATGTGGCCGTGTGCTGAGATCCAATGGCTGCGGAGAAACTCGTTCCTCATGCTGTCCGAATCGGAGGCGTCCGTTGAAGCGAATGCGGTCGCTAGGGAATTCTTTTCTCCTTCGAAGAAGTTTTCAGTCCTATCTGTGGCTTCCTGCGACGTTCCGTGGCTATAAAAAGCGCTCATCACGAGTTCCCACGATTCAAGCTTGGTGCCGCTCGCATTGATGGACGCAAAGACGCGCATACCTTCCTTGCGTTCGTCTGTGTCGATGATCACAAGCTTGATACCATCGATGATTGTCTCGAGAATCAGGGACGCCTCGATCGGTTGCTGTCCGTTCTTGGGCTGAATGAAATCGCTGATCTGTCTATCCAGGGTTTCATTCGCCTGCACGATGAGGTGAGAATTGAATTCCTTTTCCCACTTCTGGTTCTTTTTCTGATCAGGGCCAAACGGAGCCAGATTGGGTTGCTCTTTGGTCGCGATTTCGCGGAATGCCTGACGATCGTCGCATGGAAGGTTCTTCTGCTGCTTATGAAGGATGACCGGGTTGACGCCATCGACGGTGAGGAGTCTGCGTACGTCCTTCTTGAGTTGAGAGTTGACCGAGACCTTCTTGGAGAGGCAGTTGAGCAGCACGGACAGAGTGGTGAGGCGTTGTTGTCCGTCTACCAGATCAGTGACGCCCGTCTCAGTGTCGTGAGACAGGACGATTGAACCTAGGAAGCACGAACGGTCTTTGGCGCCCTCACGTAGGCGCAACCCTTCGAGGATGTCGGTGAATAGGTCCTCAACGTACTCATCCTGCCACTTATAGGCTCGTTGGTAGTTGGGCACGATCAACTTTCGATACTTCGTGAAGAACTCACGAAGGGTCATTACTTTGGCGTCGAGGGGCATGGAAGCTCAGTTTACTTCGTCGTAGCACTTGATGGCGAAAGCGTCCGCCTTGCCGGCGCTTTCAAGGACATCGAGATC